>SNRY01000102.1_pt1 | contig 32867 bp, 44 predicted proteins | sample 4693421 | NCBI WGS metagenome assembly SNRY01 (sample SAMN11003215, study PRJNA524138) | termite gut metagenome | isolation source: Bacteroidetes bacterial symbionts from single cell of protist host amplifed... | host: Streblomastix strix ... | reverse complement strand
CCATAACAATAGCCGGCTCCAGCTTAGCCGTTACCGCCAAAGCCGAACAGATACCAAGCACCTGAACGGTTACCGGATTGTTCAGACCAATCGGAGCAGAGAATACTTCTTTATTCTTCTTTGAAAACAACTGACTCATATTCCGCCTCCTTAATTATTAGTATGGGTTATAAATTGATTGTATTGACTCAGGCTATTGCTCATCATATTATCAACAGCTTTCGAGGTAATAGTGCCACCGGAGATGCCGTCAACATAATCCCGGTCGTTCACACTCTTGCCTGGTTTTACTACGGCAACGGATGTAAGCACTCCATTTCTGGTAATCTGTTTGCCGAGGAAATTGTTTTGAAAAGCCTTCGTTGCTATTTCCGCTCCAAGCCCCGGCGTTTCGCCTTCATGGGAGAAGTAGGCGCCGAAAATGGTATTCCTGTCTTCGTTCAAGCCGACGTATCCCCAGATGGGTCCCCACAAGCCTTGTCCGTATAAGGGAAGCACGTACTTTGTCTGTCCGTCAATATCACAAACGTAAATAGCAAGCTTTCTTTCCGACAGTTTCTTATTTAATTCTTCTTTTAAAACAAGATTAAAACCGCCTTCTTCACCGGTTTTAGTTCCTTCGACATTGATGATGATGTCTTGCTTCACGTACTTTGCATACAAGGCTTGAGCGTCTTGTCCTTTAATATCAACGTTCAGCGCGCTCAATATTTGTTTCATCTTGTCCAATTCCACATTCTTTTCCTGCCTGTCTTTCAGTGCAGAAGAAGTAAAAGCCAATACAAATGCCACGATAACAACTATTACCGAAGCATAAATGATAGTATATGAATTACTATTTGTGTTCATTTTCTTTCGGTTTTTAATTGTTAGACTTTAAGGCGCGTTTCTCTCTGCGGCTGATGTTGCTTTGAACCACACCATAATCAATCAAGGGTGCAAAGATATTCATCAACAGGATAGCAAGCATCATTCCTTCGGGATAACCGGGGTTCAACACACGAATCACGATAGCCATCACCCCTATCAACAACCCATATACGTATTTACCTTTTTCCGTTCGAGCGGCTGTTACAGGGTCAGTCGCCATAAACACGGCACCGAAACAGAATCCACCCAATACGAGATGCTCATACCAAGGAATATGCGCCATAGCCGTATCAGGTCCGAAGACATTAAATATACATGCCATAAAAGCACCTCCTGCAAACACGGAGAACATGATTTTCCAACTTGCAATGCCGGTGACCAACAGCAAAATAGCACCCAGCAGAATGGCAATTACGCTTGTTTCGCCGATAGAGCCGGGAATAAGCCCCGTTACCATATCCCACGAAAAGGAAGGATAACCGGTTGATTCGGCAGCCGTAGAAGCAATTCCCAAAGTCGTTGCCGACGTAAGTCCGTCAACCGTATTGCCGAAACCGAGAATACTTTCGCCCGATACCCAAACCGCATCGCCGGACATCTTGGTAGGATACGCAAAGAACAGGAAAGCGCGTGTAATCAACGCCACATTAAATATATTCATCCCCGTTCCGCCAAACACTTCTTTGGCAAAAATCACGGCGAATGCAGTGGCAACGGCAAGTATCCATAACGGACAGTCTACGGGCACAATCAGCGGAATAAGTATCCCCGATACGAGGAAACCTTCTTGAATTTCTTCCCTCTTCCATTGCGCCACGACAAACTCAATGCCCAACCCCACTGCGTATGAAACTACAATCTTAGGAAACACAGCCAGGAAGCCGTAAATACACATTTCCCAAAAGCCACCGATTGCTCCCGTCGTATGCACAAAATGCTGATACCCTACGTTGAACATACCGAAGAGTACCGCCGGAACCAACGCTATTACAACTATCGACATGATGCGTTTGCTGTCTATTGAGTCATGGATATGCGTTCCTGATTTCGAGGTTTCGTTAGGTACAAACAAAAATGTATCAAACCCATCGAACACCGAGCGAAATGCGTGGAATTTACCCCCCTCTTGAAAGTTTGGCTTTATCTTGTCGATATATTTTCTTAATGCTTTCATTTGAAGTTTATTCGTTTATTCGTTCTGTAAAAAACCATTTATGCCATCTCCGCACGCAGGTTATCCAACCCTGTGCGGACAATGCGTTGCAGTTCCTGCTTGGAAGAGCAGGCAAATTCACACAAAGCAAAATCTTCGGGAGCCACTTCGTAAATACCCAATTGCTCCATATGGTCAATGTCATTGGCGATAATAGCTTTGAGCAGATATTCGGGCAATACGTCCATCGGGAGCAAACGGTCGTATTCGTGAGACATAATCATATGGCGTCTGCCGCCTTTGATACGGGCATCTATCACATACTCGCGTTTCTTAAATATATCAAACAACCAACTGAAATAAGAACGGTTTAAACTGAAATGACAGAAACGAGGCATAATCCACCCCGCCAACTCATGCGTATCATCACCTTCGGGAATAACGGTCAGTTGACTGTCGAACGCACCTAAAAAGCCATTGGAAGTCACTTGTTTGCCTGTCAAAGCATTTCCGCTGATATAGCGCAACGCTTTGTCTTTGGTAACATATTTGCTGAAGAGGTTCGTGAGCAATGCCCCAACCTTGATTTTGCAATAAGCGGGCTTGGTTACTTCCGAGCCGGTGAGGGCTACCGAGCGAGTGAAATCTACGCGACCGGTATTAAACAAACGACCAATAAATATGACTTCTTCCGCTCCGATAGTCCATACCGTTTCACCTTTATTAATAGGTGATATGTGATGAATCTGCACACTGACGTTTCCCGCAGGGTGAGGACCATCGAATATATTTACCGTTACGTCCTCCGCTTGAGTCAATGCTGTAGCTTTCTGCTTTGCGCTCACCCCCAAATAGGTTGTCGCTATTTTTGCCAACGCACTAAGTCCCGTTTGAAAGTTCGCTTCTTCTCCTTTTAAAACAAATTCAAAGTTTGGAGCTAACGGTTTGCTGTCGAAAGCAGAAATAAATATCGCTTTGGGAGCTACCGTCGGGTCGGCTATTACATCATAAGGACGCTGCTTGATAAAAGCAAACAACCCTGCCTGCATCAGCACGGATGTAACTTCGTCGCCGGACATCTTGGCTACATCTTTCTTGCCAAACTCCTCATAATCCTGTTCTTTTGCAGCCTGTACGGTAATGTTCAGTAATTTGCGGCGTTCTCCCCGCTCCACACTTGTTACTACTCCACTGACCGGCGAAACAAATTTCACTTCGGGTCGATTCTTGTCAACAAACAAAGCTCCCCCCGCCATGACATATTCTTGCTCTTTCACAACTACTTTGGGCGTTATCCCCGTAAAGTCATCGGGAACAAGTGCGTAGAACTCCGGCTCCTTTATCGGGAGATATTCTTCCGCAGCCTTCCCTTTCAAGTTTATGTCAAGTCCTTTACGTAACTTTATCACATTTGCCATATAAACAATAATATTTTCATAATTCTATGCTGCAAAGATACATGATAAGAAATCACATATCATATACAGACTCATAAAAAAGGGAAAATAAATCGAGCATAAAGACCCGAATGCAGATTAAATTTGCAGGAACAAACGATGCTATCTAAAAGGGAAAAGGGGTATGTTTGTGAGGGAAAGATATAAATTGACGAATAACCAGTGGATATATATGAAAAAACTTTTTACAGCTTTCGGTTTCATTAGTCTGGCATTGGGTTTGGTGGGGATATTTATTCCGCTACTACCCACTACTCCATTTTTACTATTGTCGGCGTGGTTGTTTGCAAAATCATCGGAACGGTGGCATAGATGGCTGTTGCAGCACAAACGACTGGGCAAGTACATACGGCAATTTCAAGAAGACAAATCCATACCCTTGCGCATAAAAATAATTGCTGTTTCCATGCTGTGGGTAACCATTTTGTTTTCGGTAATAGTGGTAGTAAAAACGTTGTGGCTGAAAATGTTGCTGCTTGCCATTACAATAGGCGTAAGTATTCACATTCTTTCATTCAAAACAAGAAAACACACCCTTCCGATGAAATGAGGCTTAGAACATTCTTCCTCCACCACCCGGCGGTACAACAAATATCCTTTCTCTGCCTCCCTCCCGCCTCTCAGAACCGGGACCAAACTGCTGCTGACGGTTGACAGATCTCCCGCCTAACATATTTAGACGATATACAAAGTGTACCATGAAATAACTTCCCAACGTATTATATTCCGTATCACTCATCATTGTTTCGCTGATGCTGCGCAAAAGGTTGCTTTGTTGCCGGAGAATGTCGTACATTTTGATGCGGATAGTCGCCGCATTGTTGCTGAGAAAGCTTTTAGACAGTTGTGCATTCCAAATCAATTCGTTGGTGTTAAAATCGCCACTATACCCATTCTTTATACGATAATTGGCGTCAGTGGAAAAATATATCTTCCAAGGCAGGTTGATGTTTGTGCTTCCGCCGAAAATATAGTCGAATGTTTCGCGGTTGCTGCCGGATTGCACATTATTTTGCGTCTTATTGTAGTTTATGGAACTATTAAGCGAAGCGTCGAATGTCGTGTTGCGGTAATTACCCCCTAACCGTTCGCCTGCTCTAAATTCGTGGGTGGTGCTTAGTTGTGCCTCCGTATTTCCTACGCTGGTGTAGCTCACGGCATCCCTGAAAGAAGCATTGGTGTTGGACGAAATGGTGAATTTCTTGTTTTTCAAAGGTGTGTTGAAAGAGAAAAATCCATTTGTGCTCCAATTTCCGTTTACATTCACTCTGTCATAAATACGTCCCCCTGTTTCGGTATTATAACTCATCTTATTGGCAACAGAATTGATTGTGTTTAAATAAAACAGGTTCATCGAATAACTGCGCATCGATTCGGGCACAAATTTATTGTAAAACATCATCATATTATGGTTGAACGACGGTTTCAAATTGGGATTCCCATAACGAATATTCAACGGATCTGTTTGGTCTATCACGTCCTGCAAGTCTGCAATATTGGGCGCGTTGCTTTGTCCGCGATAGCGAAACATCAATGAATGTTGCTTGGAGAAAGCAAATCGCACCATGGCGTTCGGGCTGTAATTTATCACATTTTGCTCAGGTAATTGTTTCTTTGCATTGGGTCCGATGGTAGTTTTACTCAACGACGATTGCGGATTAGCATTCACCCCCAAATTATACATAACTATCGGATAAACTCCGCGCACGGAGAGTTCCGCCGTATGCGTATCGTAAAAGTTCTCTACTCGCGAACTCAAAGACTCCACATAACCGTTGAGCATCACGGAGTCTTGGTCGGAAACCAACGATTGGCTCAGTTGCTTGCGATGGGAAAACTCATAACGTACCTGCAAAAAATGATTTTTAAACACCGGCTCGGTGTATGAAGCCGAAGCACTCCAGTTACGGCTGTCACTCATGTAGTCTGTGTACCGGATATATTTCGCCGTACTGTCTTGAATGCCGAAATAGGTGTCCGAGGCAGACTCTCTGTCCGTTTCTCCATCACTATAACCGAAATTACTACCTACAAAAATGTTACGTCCTTTGCTGTTCAATTTGCGAAAAACTTGAAACCGACCATTCAAAGAATGATTATCGCTTTTGCTTGTCGAATGTGATTCCTTGGAATTGACAGCTTGGCGTTCGTTATTCAATGTTTCCGAATTCGATTTACTTTGGGTTTCGGTAGTGGAATAGCTGCCGTTTGGGCGAAATATAATAGTGGTCATTGTGTCCGGACGCCATTCGAGACGTAAATCGGCACGCACGTCATTACGTATTCTCTGCGAAGTATTTTTATTGTTTCCGAAAGACGATTGTCCACCCAAAAACGTTTCCGTCGCACTCTTCATTTTCGCGTCGTTATCCGAATAGCCGTATTGCACGTTACCGCCTATTTGCAGTTTTTTTGTTTCTTTGGCAAAATTCATTCCCAACGATCGAGCCGTTGTAACGCCGGAACCTGCGCCTCCACCACTTAACCCTTGCCCGGCATCTCCAAATTCGGAGAATCCTCTATTGTTTGTGTTATTGGCTGACCCCAATATCGAAAAAGAGGTGTTGTCTTGAAAATGGTTTATCATTCCGCCCGCCTCGTAACGATCTTTATTTCCGTATCCCGTGATGAGATTCCCCACCCAACCCTGCTTCATACCTTTCTTTACAGTCAGGTCGAGCACGGTTTCTTCGTTGCCGTCGTCAATACCGGTGATGCGTGTCATATCGCTTTTTTTGTCGTATGCTTTTACTTTTTCAACCATTTCCGCAGGCAAATTTTTCATGGAAACCTTAGGGTCGTTCGAGAAAAATTCTTTGCCATCCACCATAATTTTTTTTATTTCTTTGCCGTTAATGGTAATTTTCCCCTCATCCGAGATTTCAGCACCGGGAAGTTTCTTCACGAGTTCTTCCAACATGGCTCCTTCCTGCACCCGGTACGCAGACGAATGATATTCAACCGTATCTTCTTTGACCGTCACGGGAGGGGCTTCGGCAGTTATTACCGCTTCGTTCAGCAGAACGGCATCGGAAAGCAACGAAATGATTCCCATATTATGGTTTAATAAAGATGAAGAGAGTTGAACAGGAATGAGTTTCGTTTGCAAACCGACATAAGATATTTTCAATACATATTTTCCTGCCTGAACCTTGGGAAGTGTAAATACTCCTTTTTCCCGCGTAACTGTTCCCCCCGTGAATACGGTGTCTGGTAAAGAATATATTTGCACGGTTGCTTGTTCAATGGCATGTTTTGTTTCTGCATCAATGATATTACCCGTAACAATGATATTTTTATTTTGCGCAAGCGTACTGATAGTGCTCACAATCAGCAGCACTCCGATAAATAATTTTCTCATGAATCTATTGTGTTTAAACTACCCTTTATTTGAATCCTTATTATAATGGAATTACCTCTATATTAAGATTGCAAAAATAGCAAAAGGTTTAATTGGTACGGGTCTTAAACCATCTCTTTTTAGGGAATGCAAGATTCCCCATGCCTCTTCTGTCGTCAATAGCGCAATGTTCGCTCGTCCTTGGAAGGGTCTTTATCGTCCTTCGGAGAGATTCTGTTCGTCCTTAGGTCGATAGCCGACCGTCCTCGGACGGCGTTTTGCCGTCTTGAGGACGACAACTGTCGTCCTCAGAACTAGAGCTACCGTCCTGAGGACGGCAAAACAGGCTTGGAGAACGGCAAAAATCGAGATAAGGACGAGCGTATTCCTTCAAGGACGGTCATTTACAGGGATACCTTAGAGATATGTAATTTATTTGATGCAAGTAGAGTCTCCGATTCGAAATTCTACGGAAAGGCAGCTGAATCTGCAATGTCAAAAAGTTATGACAAATGTGTTGATAATTCAAATAACATTTATAACTTTGCGAGCCAAAATAGGAAATATCTGAAAAACACAGACATAATACTACTTGAAAAAATAAACATAATATATAATTACAAAAAACAATTAAAAAGATGCCTACAATTCAACAGTTAGTAAGAAAAGGGCGGAAGGTTTTGGTGGAGAAGAGTAAATCTCCTGCATTGGACTCTTGTCCTCAGCGACGAGGGGTCTGTGTGAGGGTTTACACCACCACTCCCAAGAAACCAAATTCTGCCATGCGTAAGGTGGCTCGTGTGCGTTTGACCAATCAAAAAGAGGTCAATTCGTATATACCGGGTGAAGGACACAATTTGCAGGAACACTCCATTGTTTTGGTACGCGGCGGACGTGTAAAAGACCTTCCGGGGGTTCGTTATCACATCGTTCGCGGTACGTTGGATACGGCGGGTGTAGCCGGGCGGAAACAACGGCGTTCTAAATACGGTGCTAAACGCCCGAAGCCGGGACAAGCAGCTCCGGTAGCAGGAAAAGGAACTGCGGGAAAGAAAAAATAAATTCTGTGTCGTCAGAATTGGTATATAAACGAAGATATATTTATTTTAAACAAGTTTGTCGGAACTATTTAAGGTTGAGTAAACTCCCGGGGGCGGGAATTGAAGACAATAATTAATGACCGGAAAACAGAAAACATTATTTTCAACCCAAAATGAGAAAAGCAAAACCCAAGAAGCACGTTATCCTGCCGGATCCCGTCTTCAGCGATCAAAAAGTTTCAAAGTTTGTCAACCACTTGATGTATGATGGTAAGAAAAACATCGCGTATGATATTTTTTATGCTGCTTTGGAGATTGTAAAAACGAAACATCCTAATGAAGAAAAGTCCGCTTTGGAAATCTGGAAAAAAGCTTTGGACAATATTACTCCACAAGTCGAAGTAAAATCTCGTCGTGTAGGGGGAGCTACCTTTCAGGTTCCTACAGAAATTCGTTCTGAACGGAAAGAATCCGTTTCGATGAAAAATCTGATTCTGTACGCTCGCAAAAGAGGTGGAAAAACAATGGCGGAAAAACTTGCAGCCGAAATTACGGATGCTTACCACGAACAAGGTGGAGCGTATAAGCGTAAAGAAGATATGCACAGGATGGCAGAAGCTAACCGTGCATTTGCACATTTTAGATTCTAAAATACTAAAAATTGAGGAAGAAGCTAAAACTGCCTGACACAAAAGAGAAGATTGTTTAGTAATTAAGAATTTAATAAAAAGAATGGCAAAACAAGATTTACATTTGACGCGTAATATTGGCATCATGGCTCACATTGATGCGGGAAAAACAACGACATCCGAACGTATTCTTTTTTATACCGGATTAACCCATAAAATTGGTGAAGTGCATGATGGTGCAGCAACGATGGACTGGATGGAACAGGAGCAGGAGCGAGGAATCACTATTACGTCGGCGGCTACCACTACCAGATGGAAATACGCTGACAACATTTATAGAATTAACTTGATAGACACTCCGGGGCATGTGGATTTTACTGCAGAAGTGGAACGCTCGCTTCGTGTGCTGGATGGTGCTGTGGCTACTTATTGCGCCGTGGGAGGAGTAGAACCTCAATCCGAAACGGTTTGGAGGCAGGCTGATAAATATAATGTGCCCCGTATTGGTTATGTAAATAAGATGGACCGTTCGGGTGCGGATTTTTTTACAGTTGTTCGTCAGATGGAAGAGATTTTGGCAGCCAATCCCTGTCCGGTGGTTATCCCCTTTGGTGCGGAAGAGCATTTTAAGGGCGTAATTGATTTGATTAAGATGAAAGCCATTTTGTGGCATGACGAAACAATGGGAGCGGATTATGATGTAGAAGATATTCCCGCGAACCTTATTGACGAATGCAACGAGTGGAGAGGTAAAATGTTGGAAAAAGCGGTTGATTTTGATGAGTCTTTGATGGAAAAGTATTTTGATGATCCTTCTTCCATTACTGAAGAGGAAATATTGAGAGCGCTTCGGGAAGGGACAATTCAAATGAAGATTATTCCGATGCTTTGTGGTTCGTCTTTCAAAAACAAAGGTGTTCAAACGTTGCTTGACTACGTTTGCGCATTTTTGCCTTCACCGTTGGACACCGGAAATGTGATAGGTACAAATCCCGATACCGGCGTGGAGGAAAACAGACAACCGGATGAAGATGAAAAAACGGTAGCGTTAGCATTTAAGATTGCTACAGACCCGTATGTAGGTCGTTTGACGTTTATTCGAGTGTATTCGGGTAGGATTAATTCGGGTTCTTACATTTATAATTCTCGTTCGGGCAAGAAAGAACGTATTTCCCGTTTGTTCCAGATGCACTCTAACAAGCAAAATCCTGTTGATGTTATCGGAGCGGGTGATATAGGCGCAGTGGTAGGTTTTAAGGATATTCGCACGGGAGATACGCTTTGTGACGAATTGTCTCCAATCATATTGGAATCTATGGATTTCCCTGAACCGGTGATTGGTATTGCGGTGGAACCGAAGACACAAAAAGATATGGACAAATTGTCCAACGGTTTGGCTAAATTGGCGGAAGAAGACCCTACGTTTACGGTGAAAACAGACGAACAAACCGGTCAGACGATTATCTCCGGCATGGGTGAACTTCACTTGGACATTATCATTGACCGTTTGAAACGTGAGTTTAAAGTAGAATGTAATCAAGGTCGTCCCCAAGTTAACTATAAAGAAGCCATTACCAAAACGGTGAGCTTGCGTGAAGTGTATAAAAAGCAGTCGGGCGGTCGTGGTAAATTTGCCGATATTATCATAAATGTTGGACCGATAGATGAAGATTATACAGGAGGAGGATTGCAATTTGTGGATGAAGTGAAAGGAGGTAATATACCTAAGGAGTTTATTCCTGCTGTTCAGAAAGGCTTTCTAAGCGCTATGAAAAATGGAGTATTGGCGGGTTATCCGTTGGATTCACTGAAAGTAACTTTGATTGATGGATCGTTCCATCCGGTTGATTCCGACCAACTTTCGTTTGAAATATGTGCTATTCAAGCATATAGAAATGCTTGCGCTAAAGCCGGTCCCGTATTGATGGAACCGATAATGAAATTGGAAGTAGTAACTCCCGAAGAAAACATGGGTGACGTTATTGGTGATTTGAATAAACGTCGCGGTCAGGTAGAGGGGATGGAATCAAGCCGTTCCGGAGCCAGAATCGTTAAAGCAGTGGTTCCGTTGTCTGAAATGTTTGGTTATGTAACAACCTTACGTACCATTACTTCTGGTCGCGCCACTTCGTCAATGACTTATTCGCATCACGCCCAAGTTTCAACGTCTATAGCCAAAGCAGTGTTAGAAGAAGTAAAAGGGCGCGTGGATTTGATTTGAAAATTTTCGGAAATTGCAGATTAGCGAATGACTCTTAATCTGCGTTTCTCTTTATTAAATGTATAATAATCTATATAATAAAAAAGGAATGAGTCAAAAGATTAGAATTAAATTAAAGTCTTACGATCACAGTTTGGTTGACAAATCAGCGGAAAAGATTGTAAAAACCGTGAAGGCTACGGGAGCTATAGTAAGTGGTCCCATACCTCTTCCTACGCATAAGCGTATATTTACGGTGAATCGTTCAACGTTCGTAAACAAAAAGTCGAGAGAACAGTTTGAACTTTGTTCGTATAAAAGATTGATTGATATTTACAGTTCGACAGCAAAGACTGTAGATGCGTTGATGAAGCTGGAGTTGCCCAGCGGTGTAGAGGTTGAAATAAAAGTTTGATAATTAAATAATTTAGTGAAATGCCGGGATTATTAGGAAAAAAAATCGGAATGACATCCGTTTTCAGTGCCGAGGGCAAGAATGTGCCATGCACTGTTATCGAAGTAGGTCCTTGTGTTGTTACTCAAGTCAAAACCGTTGACAAAGACGGTTATGCAGCTGTTCAAATCGGGTTCCAGGAAAAGAAGGAAAAACACACCACCCAACCTTTAATGGGACATTTTAAGAAAGCCGGAGTAACACCCAGGAAACACTTGGCTGAGTTCAATGGATTTGATAAAGATCTGAATTTGGGAGATATCCTGACGGTTGAATTGTTCAATGATGTAACATTTGTTGATGTTGCTGGAACTTCAAAAGGTAAAGGATTTCAAGGCGTAGTAAAGAGACACGGTTTCGGTGGGGTAGGGGAAGCTACTCACGGACAACACAATCGCGCCCGCAAACCGGGGTCTATCGGAGCTTGTTCGTATCCGGCGAAAGTATTCAAAGGAACACGCATGGGAGGGCGAATGGGGGGCGACAGGGTTACCGTCCAGAATCTCCAAGTATTAAAAGTGATTGTGGAACATAACCTCCTTATCATTAGAGGTTCTATTCCCGGATGCAAAGGTTCAATCGTAATAATTGAGAAATAATGGAAGCTAACGTGTATAATATAAAAGGTGAAGACACCGGGAGAAAGGTTGCGTTAAACGAATCTATCTTCGGAATTGCGCCCAACGATCACGCTATTTATTTAGATGTAAAGCAATTTATGGCTAATAACCGACAGGGCACTCATAAGGCGAAAGAAAGGAGCGAGGTGAGCGGTTCTACTCGTAAACTTGGTCGTCAAAAAGGTGGCGGCGGCGCGCGGCGCGGTGATATTAATTCGCCTGTTTTGGTTGGTGGTGGACGAGTTTTTGGTCCCAGACCAAGAGACTATTCTTTCAAACTGAATAAAAAACTCAAGGCATTAGCTAGAAGGTCAGCACTATCGTATAAAGTTCGAGAAAATGCCATTGTTGTGGTTGAAGATTTTACTTTTGAAGCTCCTAAGACAAAAGAATTCCTTGCGATTACAAAAAACCTTAAAGTTTCTGACAAAAAGTTACTTGTAATTTTTTCGGAATCGAATAAAAATGTATATTTGTCCGCTCGTAATGTGAAAAGAGTTAATGTTCAGCCTGTTTCGGGATTAAACACATATAGAGTGTTGGACGCAGGAGTTCTTATATTAACGGAGAGTGCGGTTTCGGTTATTAATGATATTTTAAGTAATGACAAGGAGGCTTAAATAATGGGGATTATTATTAAACCGTTGGTGACGGAGAAAATGAATAAAATAACCGAAAAGCTCAATAGGTTTGGTTTTATTGTACGTCCGGATGCTAACAAATTGGAAATTAAGAAAGAAATTGAGAGCCTTTACAATGTTACAGTAGAAAGCGTAAACACCGCCCGATATGCTGGTAAAAATAAAAGCCGCTATACAAAAGCAGGTCTTATAAAAGGTAGAACTAATGCTTACAAAAAAGCGATAGTAACGTTGAAACAAGGGGATACGATTGATTTTTATAGCAATATTTAAAAGAAATGGCAGTACGTAAATTTAAACCCGTAACACCGGGGCAAAGACATAAAATTATCGGTACTTTTGATGATATTACCACGCGAGTACCGGAAAAATCTCTTGTATTTGGTAAAAAAACGTCGGGCGGGCGTAACAATACAGGGAAAATGACTATGCGCTATCTTGGCGGCGGACACCGGAAAGTAATCAGAAATGTTGACTTCAAGAGAGATAAGGACGGTGTGCCTGCAGTGGTAAAAACAATTGAATACGATCCGAATCGTTCGGCACGTATTGCATTGTTGTTCTATGCTAATGGTGAAAAGAGATATATTATTGCTCCCAATGGATTGCAAGTGGGCATGACTTTAATGTCAGGTGAAAATGCATCACCGGAAATTGGTAATGCACTTTTTCTGAAAGATATTCCAGTCGGCACGGTGGTTCATAACATTGAGTTACGTCCGGGTCAGGGAGCTGCTTTGGTTAGATCAGCAGGAAATTTTGCTCAATTAACCTCGCGAGAAGGCAAATATTGTATTATTAAGTTGCCCTCTGGCGAAGTGAGACAAATACTTGGTACATGTAAAGCTACTATTGGTAGCGTAGGTAATTCGGATCATGCTTTAGAACATTCAGGTAAAGCTGGTCGTTCAAGATGGTTGGGTCGTCGTCCTCGTAATCGTGGGGTAGTTATGAACCCTGTCGATCACCCGATGGGTGGTGGTGAAGGACGTGCTTCGGGAGGTCATCCGAGATCCCGTAAAGGATTGTATGCTAAAGGATTGAAAACAAGATCTCCGAAGAAACAATCGTCTAAGTATATTATAGAGAAAAGAAGAAAGTAATCTGATATTAATTGAGTAAAACTTATGAGTCGTTCATTAAAAAAGGGACCATATATTAATGTAAAGCTTGAAAAGAAAGTGCTTGTCATGAATGAATCAAGCAAGAAAATTGTTATTAAGACATGGGCTAGAGCTTCTATGATTTCACCTGATTTTGTGGGGCATACGGTTGCAGTTTACAACGGAAATAAATTTATTCCTGTTTATGTTACCGAAAATATGGTAGGTCACAAGCTGGGTGAATTTGCCCCGACTCGTACTTTTAGAGGTCATGCAGGTAACAGAAAGAAATAAAAGGATTTATCTGAAATAATAAAGAACTAAAATAATGGGAGAAAGAAAAAGAATATCGGCTGAAAGAAGAAAAGAAGCCCTTCAAACTATGTATTTCGCAAGGTTGCGAAATGTACCTACTTCTCCTCGCAAAATGCGCCTTGTGGTTGATTTGATTCGTGGGATGGAAGTAAACAGGGCACTTGGTGTATTGAGGTTTTCTTCAAAAGAAGCTGCTGCAAGAGTTGAAAAGTTGTTGCGCTCTGCGATTGCAAATTGGGAGCAGAAAAACGAACGTAAAGCAGAGAGTGGTGAATTGTTTGTATCGAGAATTTTTGTTGATTGTGGTTCTATGTTAAAGAGAATGAGACCAGCTCCGCAAGGAAGAGGGCATAGAATTCGCAAACGTTCAAATCACGTTACCTTGTTCGTAGATGCCAAGAGTAGTAATGTCGTTCAAAATTAAGCCGGATGGGACAAAAAGTTAATCCAATAAGTAATCGTTTAGGAATCATCAGAGGATGGGATTCCAATTGGTATGGTGGAAATAAGTACGGTGATTCTTTGCTGGAAGACAGCAAAATTCGCAAATATCTTAATGCGAGACTTGTTAAAGCAAGTATATCAAGAATTATTATTGAACGCACATTAAAACTTGTAACCATTACTGTTTGCACTGCACGTCCGGGAATTATTATCGGTAAAGGTGGACAAGAAGTTGATAAGCTGAAAGAGGAGTTAAAGAAAATTACTGATAAAGATATTCAAATAAATATTTTTGAAATAAAAAGACCGGAATTGGACGCGGTTATTGTGGCTAATAATATTGCTCGTCAAGTTGAAGGGAAGATTGCCTATCGACGTGCTATTAAAACAGCTATTGCAAATACTATGCGTATGGGGGCAGAAGGTATTAAAGTGCAGATTTCCGGACGTTTGAACGGCGCCGAAATGGCTCGCTCTGAAATGTATAAAGAAGGAAGAACTCCATTGCATACTTATAGGGCAGATATTGATTATTTTCATGCCGAAGCGTTGACAAAAGTGGGGCTTCTGGGTGTAAAAGTTTGGATTTGCAGAGGTGAGGTGTATGGTAAAAGAGATTTGGCTCCAAACTTTACGCAGAGTAAAGACAATAGTGGTAGTCGCGGTGTTGGCGGAAATAATGGTGGCGGAAAGAGTTTCAAGAGAAAGAAAAGTAATCGCTAAACGGATTTGAATTTTAGGAATTATGTTACAACCGAAAAAGACAAAATTCAGAAGACAACAAAAGGGGCGTATGAAAGGCAATGCCCAGAGGGGCAATCAGCTTGCCTTTGGTTCTTTTGGAATAAAAGCCTTGCAAAGTAAATGGATTACCGGCAGACAAATTGAAGCAGCTCGTGTGGCTGTAACAAGGTATATGCAGCGTCAGGGACAAATTTGGATTCGTATTTTTCCCGATAAACCGATTACTAAAAAGCCCGCCGAAGTACGTATGGGTAAAGGTAAAGGTTCACCCGAAGGATTTGTTGCTCCAATCACGCCTGGAAGAATAATAATTGAGGTAGAAGGGGTATCTTATGAAATAGCGAAAGAGGCGTTGCGTTTGGCAGCACAAAAGCTTCCCGTTACTACCAAATTTATTGTTAGACGCGATTTTGATATTCAAAATGCAAATGTGTAATGCTTATGAAAAATGCAGAAATAAAAGAAATGATTACAGCTGATTTGGCTGAAAGAGTAGAAGTGGAAACGAACAATTATAAACAATTGGTTCTGAATCATTCTATTTCTCCGTTAGAAAATCCTGTTCAAATTAGGCAGTTACGTAGGACTATTGCACGTATGAGAACAGAATTGCGTGGAAGAGAACTTAATAATAAATGATGAAGATTGATGGAAGCAAGAAATTTAAGAAAAGAAAGGACAGGGGTTGTGTTAAGCAATAAAATGGAAAAGACCATTACAGTTGTTTCAAAATTTAAAGAAAAGCACCCTATATATGGTAAATTTGTCAGTAAGACGAAGAAATACCATGCTCATGATGAAAAAAATGACTGTAATATTGGTGATACAGTACGCATTATGGAAACTCGTCCTTTGAGCAAGACAAAAAGGTGGAGATTAGTAGAAATAATTGAAAGGGCTAAGTAATTATGATACAGACAGAATCCAGACTCATAGTGTGTGATAATAGTGGAGCGAAAGAAGCGTTGTGTATCCATGTATTGGGAGGTACAAAGCGTCGTTATGCTTCGGTGGGGGATGTTATTGTTGTTTCGGTTAAGAGCGTTATTCCCTCTGGTGAACTTAAAAAAGGTGCGGTGTCAAAAGCTTTAATAGTGCGTACTAAAAAAGAAATTCGTCGTGCAGACGGTTCTTACATACGTTTTGACGATAATGCATGTGTTTTATTAAATAATGCAGGTGAGATTAGAGGTAGTCGTATTTTTGGTCCTGTGGCGAGAGAACTTCGTGCCAAAAACATGAAAGTAGTATCACTTGCGCCTGAAGTACTTTAACTTTGTAAAAGACTTAAATAATGAGTAAATTACATATAAAGAAAGGCGATACGGTTTATGTAAATACCGGTGTAGATAGAGGAAAAACCGGTCGTGTGTTGAAGGTTCTTGTAAAAGAAAACCGGGCAATTGTTGAAGGCATCAATATGGTATCCAAAAGCACAAAGCCTAATGCCGCACATCCGCAAGGAGGGATAATCAAAAAAGAAACTTCTATTCATATCTCTAATTTAAATCCGCTTGATCCTAAGACGGGTAAACCGACACGTATCGGACGAAAGATAGGTACTGACGGAACATTAGTGCGTTATTCTAAAAAATCAGGGGAGGAAATTAAGTAATGAGTAATACTGCCAGTCTTAAAAAAGAATATGCAGAGCGTATTATGCCTGCATTGAAATCACGATTTCACTACTCTTCACCTATGCAAGTGCCAGTGCTTAAAAAAATAGTTATAAATCAGGGGTTAGGTATAGCTGTTGCAGACAAAAAAATAATTGAAGTGGCGATTAACGAAATAACTGCTATCACTGGTCAGAAAGCGGTAGCTACTATTTCCCGTAAAGACATATCAAATTTTAAATTGCGTAAAAAGATGCCTATTGGGGTAATGGTTACATTGCGCCGCGAGAAAATGTATGAATTTCTTGAAAAATTGGTTCGAGTGGCATTGCCACGTATTCGTGATTTTAGAGGTATTGAAAACAAATTTGACGGCAGGGGTAATTATACGCTTGGTATTCAAGAGCAGATTATTTTTCCGGAGATTAATATTGACAACATAACCAAGATTTTAGGAATGAATATAACTTTTGTAACTTCTGCTCAAACAGACGAAGAAGGATATGCTTTACTGAAAGAATTTGGTTTACCTTTTAAAAACGTTAAAAAAGATTGATATAATATGGCAAAGGAATCGATGAAAGCACGTGAAGTAAAGCGTGCCAAATTAGTAGCTAAATATGCCGAAAAGAGAGCTCAATTGAAGAAAGCAGGTGATTATGAGGCATTGCAAGCGATACCTAAAAATGCTTCACCAGTACGTTTGCATAATCGCTGTAAATTGACAGGACGTCCGAAAGGATATCTTCGCCAATTTGGAATTTCGCGAATCCAGTTTCGTGAGATGGCATCTAACGGACTTATTCCGGGTGTGAAAAAAGCAAGTTGGTAATTCTTTTTAAATATTGTCAGGGAAGCCCTGATTAATTTAATTATTTATATATGACTGATCCTATAGCAGATTATTTAACGAGGCTGAGGAATGCGATTAATGCCCAACATCGAGTTGTGGAGATTCCTGCCTCAAATTTGAAAAAAGAAATCACAAAAATTCTTTTTGACAAAGGGTATATTCTTAATTATAAGTTTATAGAAGATGGCCCACAAGGTACTATTAAGGTTGCCTTGAAGTATGATTCCGTTAATAAAGTTAACGCTATTAGAAAATTGAAGAGAGTATCTTCTCCGGGTTTACGTAAGTATACGGGATATAAAGATATGCCGCGTGTTATTAATGGGTTGGGTATTGCTATAATATCTACTTCCAAAGGTGTGATGACGGACAAGGAAGCCTCTCAACTTAAGATAGGTGGAGAAGTATTGTGTTATGTATATTAAATCGGGAGGAACAATATGTCAAGAATAGGAAAATTACCCATTGCAATACCAAACGGAGTTACTGTAATCTTGAAAGATGACATAGTTACGGTAAAAGGTCCTAAAGGAGAATTAAACCAGTATGTTAATCCGGTGATTACCGTACAAATAGAAAACGGTTCCGTTGTTTTGAATCGTCAAAGTGATGAAAAGCAAGAGCGTGCATATCATGGTTTATATCGTGCATTAATTAACAATATGGTGATTGGTGTATCAGAGGGGTATAGAAAAGAAATGGAACTTGTGGGGGTAGGCTATCGTGTTTCAAACAATGGTAATATTATTGAACTTTCGTTAGGATATACTCATAATATTTTCATACAATTGCCTCCCGAATTAAAAGTTGAGACGAAATCAGAAAGGAATAAGAATCCTCTTATTATTTTAGAGTCTTATGATAAGCAATTGCTTGGTCAAGTATGTGCAAAAATACGCTCTTTCCGTAAACCAGAACCATATAAAGGTAAAGGGATTAAGTTTGTTGGCGAAGTGATTCGTAGAAAATCCGGAAAATCAGCTGGAGCTAAATAATTCTCGTAAATTTGTATTGTAATATGATAACAAAAATAGAAAGACGCGTTAAAATAAAATATAGAGTACGTAAGAGGATTTCAGGAACTGCTGCACGTCCTCGTATGAGTGTGTTTAGAAGTAATAAGCAGATATATGTCCAGCTTGTTGATGACCTTTCAGGGAAGACTTTAGTTGCTGCTTCATCGTTAGGGATAAAAGAAAGTATGCCTAAGAAAGAACAGGCAGCTATAGTAGGTGGCTTAATTGCTGAGAAGGCTAAAGTAGCTGGTATTACAACAGTTGTATTTGACCGTAATGGTTATTTATATCATGGAAGGGTAAAAGAAGTGGCTGATGCTGCTCGTAATGGTGGACTTAAATTTTAATCGTTATGACAATTAATAATAGAGTTAAGATAGCTAATGATATAGAGCTGAAGGATAGATTGGTTGCTATTAATCGAGTTACAAAGGTTACAAAAGGGGGTAGAACTTTCAGTTTTTCTGCAATTGTTGTTGTTGGCAACGAAGATGGTATTATCGGTTGGGGATTAGGTAAAGCCGGTGAAGTAACCTCAGCTATTGCTAAGGGGGTTGAAGCAGCCAAGAAAAACCTCACAAAAGTTCCGGTCTTGAAAGGCACCGTTCCTCATGAACAAACAGCTAAATTTGGTGGCGCAGAGGTTTTTATTAAACCTGCTTCTCATGGTACGGGTGTTGTTGCGGGTGGTGCTATGCGTGCAGTGTTGGAAAGTGTTGGCATTACTGATGTGTTAGCTAAATCGAAAGGGTCTTCTAATCCTCATAATTTAGTGAAGGCAACAATTTTGGCTCTGAGTGAAATGCGTGATGCGAAAATGGTTGCTCAAAACAGGGGCATTAGTATTGAAAGAGTATTTAAGGGATAGGAGGATAATATTTATGGCGATTATAAAGATTAAACAAATTAAAAGTAGAATTGGTGCTCCTGCTGACCAGAAAAGAACGCTTGATGCGTTGGGACTTCGTAAAATGAATCGTGTAGTTGAACACGAAGATAACCCTTCAATTCTTGGTATGGTAAATAAGGTGAAGCACTTGGTTACTATTGTTAAGTGATTATTTGTTGAATATAAAAATTAAATTACGATATGAATTTAAGTAATTTGAAACCTGCTACAGGATCTACTAAAACGAGAAAGAGAATTGGACGTGGTTCCGGTTCCGGCATGGGAGGGACTTCCACAAGAGGTCATAAAGGTGCTAAATCGAGATCCGGTTATTCCAGGAAGATTGGTTTTGAGGGAGGACAGATGCCTCTTCAACGTCGTGTTCCTAAATTTGGTTTTAAGAATATTAATAGAATAGAATATAAAGCTGTTAATTTAGATGCAATTCAAAAGCTTGCTGAAGCAAAAAAACTGATAAGAATTGATATTGATGAATTTATTAAAGCTGGATTTATTTCTTCTAGGCAATTGGTGAAAGTATTGGCTAACGGAGCTTTAACTTCTAAACTAGAAATACAAGCCCACGCATTTTCCAGAACGGCTATTACTGCCATAGAGGCAGTGGGCGGAAGTGCAGTAAAACTCTGATTCAATGAAAAGAGCTATTGAAATATTAAAAAACATTTGGAAAATTGAGGATTTGAGACAACGGATCCTTATTACCTTGTTATTTATTGCTATCTATCGTTTTGGTTCATATATTGTATTACCAGGTATTAATCCCGAAATGTTGCAACAATTGCAAGAGCAAACGAAAGAAGGATTGTTATCTTTATTGAACATGTTTTCTGGGGGAGCATTTTCCAATGCTTCCATTTTTGCATTGGGGATTATGCCCTATATTTCTGCTTCTATTGTGATCCAGTTGTTAGGTATTGCAGTGCCGTATTTTCATAAATTGCAACGTGAAGGAGAAAGCGGAAGGAGGAAGATTAATCAATATATTCGTTATTTGACAATTGGTATTTTGTTGGTTCAAGCTCCTTCTTATTTGCTTAATTTGAAAATGCAAGCGGGACCAGCTTTGAGTGCGTCATTGGATTGGACAATGTTTATGATTACATCCACCATTATTTTAACGGCTGGAAGTATGTTTATCTTGTGGCTCGGCGAAAGAATAACTGATAAAGGTATAGGAAACGGCGTGTCTATCATTATATTAGTAGGTATTATTGCTCGTTTTCCTCAATCATTAGTTCAAGAATTTATTTCTCGTGTAGCTGAAAAAGGAGGGGGGATGATTATGTTTTTGATAGAGATAGTATTTTTACTTCTGGTTATTGCGTCAGCCATACTTTTGGTACAAGGTGTCAGAAGAGTTCCTGTACAATATGCTAAAAGAATTGTGGGGAACAAGCAATATGGTGGCGCCAGAGATTATATTCCATTAAAAGTAAATGCTGCTGGAGTAATGCCTATTATTTTTGCACAAGCAATTATGTTTATTCCAATGACATTTGTCGGTTTTTCCGGTATGGACGGTAATCGTGTTGTTAGTGCTTTAACTAATTTTACCGGTTTTTGGTATAATCTTATTTTTGCTGTAATGATTATATTATTTACGTATTTTTATACGGCAATCACAATTAACCCGACTCAAATGTCTGAAGACATGAAAAGAAATAACGGTTTTATTCCAGGTATTAAGCCAGGTAAAGGTACCGCCGAATATATTGATGAAATAATGTCGCGTATTACTTTACCGGGATCTTTCTTCCTTGCATTGATTGCTATAATGCCTGCTTTTGCTGGTTTCTTTGGTGTTCAATCGGAATTTTCCCGCTTTTTTGGAGGTACTTCTTTATTGATTCTTGTAGGGGTAGTTCTTGATACTCTTCAACAGATTGAGAGTCATTTGTTAATGAGGCATTATGACGGATTATTGAAATCGGGGCGTATTAAAGGGCGCTCCGGAACAGTTTCGGCTTATTAATTTTTGCTTGAGGATAAATGGTATTTCTTAAAACAGAAGATGAAATAGAGCTGCTTCGCCAAAGCAATTTGCTTGTTGGAAAGACTTTGGCGGAGGTAGCTAAGTTAATTAGACCCGGAGTTACCACTAAGGAGTTAGATGAAGTTGCCGAGGAATTTATCAGAGATAATGGGGCGGCTCCTGTATTTAAAGGTTTTCCTAATCATTCCGGTGATCCTTTTCCATGTACATTATGCACTTCTGTTAATGAGGAAATTATTCATGGAATCCCCAGTGATAAAGTTGTATTGAAAGAGGGTGATATTGTTTCTGTTGATTGTGGTACATTATTGGATGGTTTTTGCGGAGACTCGGCATATACATTTTGTGTAGGTGAAGTTAACAAAACAGTTCGTGAATTATTGAAGATTACCAAAGCAGCATTGTATATTGGGATTCAAAATGCTGTAAAAGGTAAGCGTATCGGTGACATTGGATATGCAATTCAACAACATTGTGAATCTCACTCTTTTGGAGTTGTGCGAGAATTTGTGGGTCATGGAATTGGTAAGGAAATGCATGAAGACCCTCAAGTACCTAATTATGGGAAGAGGGGTCATGGAATTATATTGCGGAAAGGTTTGTGTATAGCGATTGAACCGATGATAACTTTAGGTAATCGGCAAGTGTTGATGAAGGATGATATGTGGACAGTTACGACGAGAGACCGCAAATGTGCTTCTCATTTTGAACATACGATAGCAATTGGTGATGATTCGGCTGATATTCTTTCATCATTTAAATATATAGAAGAAGTTTTAGGGGATCAAGCAATATAGTATGGCAAAACAGTCTGCAATAGAACAAGACGGAGTGATAGTTGAAGCGTTGTCAAATGCAATGTTTCGGGTTGAGTTGGAAAACGGGCATGAAATAACTGCACATATTTCTGGTAAAATGCGAATGCATTATATTAAGATTTTACCAGGTGATAAGGTACGGGTTCAAATGTCTCCTTATGATTTATCAAAGGGGAGAATTGTATTTAGATATAAATAATATAAAATATGAAAGTAAGAGCATCATTAAAAAAGCGTACACCTGAATGTAAAATTGTTAGACGTAAGGGTCGTTTGTATGTTATTAACAAAAAGAATCCAAAGTTTAAGCAACGTCAAGGGTAATTTACCAGTATTTTTGTAAAAAATAAAAGTAGATATATGGCTATAAGAATAGTTGGTGTAGATTTACCTCAGAATAAACGGGGTGAAATAGCGTTGACCTATGTATATGGTATCGGACGCAGTAGCTCGGCAAAAATATTAGATAAAGCCGGCATAAACAAAGACATTAAAGTAAAGGATTGGACAGACGACCAAGCTGCCAAAATTCGTGAGATTATTGGTGAAGGGTATAAAGTGGAAGGAGATCTTCGCTCTGAAGTACAATTGAATATTAAGCGATTAATGGATATTGGTTGCTATCGTGGTATTCGTCATCGTATTGGTTTACCTGTAAGAGGCCAGAGTACAAAGAACAATGCCCGTACGCGTAAAGGCAAGAAGAAAACAGTTGCTAATAAGAAAAAAGCTACTAAATAATTGTTGATATATGGCAAAAAAAACAGTTGCAGCTAAGAAGAGAAATGTTAAAGTAGATGCGAACGGACAATTACATGTTCATTCATCTTTCAACAATATTATTGTTTCTCTTGCAAATAGCGAAGGGCAGATTATTTCATGGTCATCTGCTGGAAAAATGGGATTCAGAGGTTCCAAGAAAAATACTCCTTATGCTGCCCAGATGGCTGCTCAAGATTGTGCAAAAGTGGCCTTTGATCTTGGTTTGAGAAAGGTAAAAGCTTATGTAAAAGGCCCGGGTAATGGACGTGAATCAGCTATCAGAACCATTCATGGTGTTGGTATTGAAGTAACGGAAATTGTTGACGTAACCCCGCTTCCACATAATGGTTGCCGTCCTCCCAAAAGGCGTCGAGTTTAGAATTTACCTTTATACAAGTAATACTTAATTTTGTTTTTGGGGGGGTTGCATTAATTTTTCTTTGTAATCGCGGCTGCAGCGAATTAAGTTTATGAACAAACAAATTAAATATTAGAAAAGAAAATGGCTAGATATATTGGACCAAAATCAAAAATAGCTCGTAAATTCGGCGAAGGTATTTTTGGAGCTGATAAAGTTTTGTCAAAGAAAAATTATCCTCCTGGAGAACACGGCAATTCAAGAAAAAGAAAGACTTCTGAATATGGTATTCAGCTCCGTGAAAAGCAAAAGGCTAAATATACATACGGAGTTTTGGAAAGACAGTTTCGCAGGATGTTTGAAAAGGCAGAAGCTGCCAAAGGTATTACAGGTGAGCTTCTTCTTCAAATGCTCGAAAGTCGTCTTGATAATGTTGTTTTTCGTATGGGGATTGCTCCTACACGCGCTGCGGCTCGTCAACTTGTGGGTCACAAGCATATTACAGTTGACGGTAAAGTTGTGAATATTCCTTCTTGTGTAGTAAAGCCTGGTCAATTGATTGGAGTTCGTGAGAGATCTAAATCTTTGGAAGTGATTATTAATTCGCTGGCAGGTTTTAATCATATGAAATATGCTTGGATGGAATGGGATGACAACTTGAAAATAGGTAAAGTATTACATGTTCCTGACAGAACGGATATTCCTGAAAATATAAAAGAACATTTAATAGTGGAATTGTATTCTAAATAATTAATTTCATGGCGATATTAGCATTTCAAAAACCTGATAAAGTATTGATGTTAGAGGCGGATTCAAAGTTCGGAAGATTTGAATTTCGTCCGTTGGAACCTGGTTTTGGTATTACGGTAGGTAATGCATTACGTCGTATTCTTCTTTCTTCGTTAGAGGGTTTTGCCATCACCACCATAAAGATAGAAGGCGTAGAGCATGAATTTTCCACTGTTCCGGGAGTGAAAGAGGATGTTACTAACATTATCTTGAATTTGAAACAAGTGAGATTCAAACAAGTAGTTGAAGGGTTTGAAAGTGAGAAAGTAAGTATTACAATTGAAAACTCAACTGAGTTTAAAGCGAATGAAATAGGTAAATATCTGACAGGATTTGAAGTATTAAATCCTGAATTGATTATTTGTCATTTGGATTCAAAGGCTACGATGCAAATTGATATTACGATTAATAAAGGGCGTGGTTATGTTCCTTCTGAAGAAAATCGTGAATATTGTAGTGATATTAATGTAATTCCAATAGATTCAATTTATACACCCATACGTAATGTTAAGTATATAGTGGAGAATTTCCGTGTGGAACAGAAGACCGACTATGAGAAGTTGATATTTGAAGTTACTACTGACGGGTCTATTCATCCAAAAGATGCATTGAAGGAATCTGCAAAAATTTTGATTTATCATTTCATGCTGTTCTCCGACGAAAAGATTACTCTTGAAGCTGCGGATGTGGACGGTAATGAGGAGTTTGATGAGGAAGTATTGCATATGCGGCAATTATTAAAGACTAGACTTGTTGAAATGGATTTATCAGTTCGTGCGCTTAATTGTTTAAAAGCTGCTGATGTGGATACATTGGGCGATTTGGTACAATACAATAAGACCGATTTGTTAAAGTTCAGAAATTTCGGAAAAAAGTCTCTTACTGAGCTTGATGATTTATTGGATGGTTTACATTTATCATTTGGTACCGACATTTCAAAATATAAATTAGATAAGGAATAAAATGAGACATAATAGAAAATTTAATCATTTAGGTCGTACGGCTGCTCATAGAAAGGCTATGTTGTCTAATATGGCTTGTTCTTTGATTAAGCACAAAAGAATTACAACCACTTTGGCAAAAGCAAAAGCGTTAAGGCAGTATGTTGAACCTTTGCTTACGAAATCTAAGAATGACACTACCCACTCTCGCCGTACAGTGTTTGGTTGCTTACAAGATAAATATGTTGTGACGGAGTTGTTTAAGGATGTTTCCGTGAAGATAGCCGATCGTCCGGGTGGTTATACCCGTATTCTTAAAACAGGTCATCGATTGGGAGATAATGCGGAAATGTGTTTTATTGAACTTGTTGATTACGATGAAAACATGTTGAAAGACAAGACTGTGAAGAAGACGCGTACCCGTCGTTCAAGAAAAGGTTCCGAGGGTGCTTCCACTGCTACGGTAGAAACTTCCGAAACAGCGGTTATTGAAGCGGAAGAGGTAAAAGCAGAATAATTGAGAAAGATATTAGATTAATTGGGAAGCCGCTTAGTAATAAGTGGCTTTTTATGCTTTGTCGAGAAGGTTAAAAACATGAAAATTATTACGGAAGAAAATCTTTAATAGTGAATGTCTTTGTATATTTGTATTTATCATAAAGAGGAATAAATTGTTTTTTTAACTTTAAAATAATCAAGTTTTATGTCAAAAGTAACTGTAATAGGTGCGGGCAACGTAGGTGCCACATGTGCAAATGTGCTTGCTTTCAATGAAGTAGCAGACGAAGTGATAATGCTGGATGTGAAAGAAGGTATTTCGGAAGGTAAGGCAATGGATATGATGCAAACTGCACAGTTGTTGGGCTTTGATTCAACCGTTTCGGGCTTCACTAATGATTATGCCAAAACTGCCGGTTCTGATGTAATTGTGATTACTTCGGGTATTCCCCGTAAACCGGGTATGACTCGTGAAGAACTGATTGGTGTGAATGCCGGTATCGTAAAGTCTGTAGCCGAAAATGCTTTGAAGTATTCTCCCAATACTATTTTAGTGATTATTTCCAACCCCATGGATACAATGACTTATTTGTCATTGAAAGCTCTTGGTCTTCCGAAGAACCGTATCATTGGTATGGGTGGTGCTTTGGACAGTTCACGCTTTAAATATTACCTGTCGCAAGCGCTTGGTTGCAATGCCAATGAGGTGGAAGGTATCGTAATTGGTGGTCATGGTGATACAACCATGATTCCTTTGGCGCGTTTTGCCACATATAAAGGTTTGCCCGTTTCTAATTATCTTTCCAGTGAAAAGATAGACGAGGTGGTTAAAGCTACTATGGTGGGTGGCGCTACATTGACTGGTTTTTTAGGAACTTCGGCTTGGTATGCACCGGGAGCTGCCGGAGCATTGGTGGTGGAAGCTGTTTTGCACAATCAAAAGAAGCTGGTTCCTTGTTCGGTAGCTCTTGAAGGCGAATACGGGCAACACGATGTTTGTTGTGGTGTACCGGTGGTTTTGGGACGCAACGGCATAGAAAAAATCGTTGAACTTCCGTTGAACGGTGAAGAAAAAGCAAAATTTGAAGCGAGCGTAGCAGCAGTTCGCAGCACCAATGCTGCTTTAAAAGCAGTAGGTGCACTTTGATAAAGGACGATTAGCAAACGCATACGTTCCGTAGGGAACTTGCCATAAAAGCGGAAAAGTATAGGATATATCTGTCAAAACCCATACTTTCCGCTTTTTTTATTCATTATAGTGGGTAGCTTTCAGCTTTGTGTAAACCGCGCTTCATACGTTTTCTTTGGCTTATCGGAATAATTATTTGTAAATTCTTTTTACATTTGTCATCTATAACATTGTTTTGCAGCACCCTTATGGTAAAGATGGACTTATCGGACATGGTTGTTTCGGATTATATAGGTGATATGTGGAATTCTTTGAGCATTGAACAAAAAGAATTTCTGGAAGACAATTTTTCTCTATGGGAATATAAAAAGAATGAAACTATATATTGTGAAAATGAGGTTCCCCAATACTTAATGTGTCTGTTGAAGGGTAAGGCAAAGATTTTTAAAGACGGCGTGGGGGGGAGAAGTCAAATTATCCGTTTGGTGAAGCCGGTCGAATATTTTGGTTATCGTGCCTATTTTGCCAACGAAAAGTATGTTACTACCGCAGCCACTGTGGAATCTTCTTTACTTTGTCTCATACCGATGGATGCCATAACGACGTTGCTTGCTCAAAATAGCAATTTGTCAATGTTCTTTATCAAACAGCTTTCTGTCGACCTCGGTATTGCTGATGAACGAACCGTAAACCTAACCCAAAAGCATATTCGTGGCAGACTTGCCGAGTCTCTTCTTTTTCTTAAAGAAGGATATGGTTTGGAAGAAGATGGCTCTACATTAAGCATTTATCTCTCACGCGAAGATTTAGCCAATCTTTCCAACATGACTACGTCAAACGCTATTCGTACGCTATCTAATTTTGCTAACGAAAAACTTATAACGATTGACGGTAGAAAAATTAAACTTATAGATGAAGAACGATTGAAGAAGATAAGCCGAATAGGATAGAAAAGAGCAATACAGAGGGGCGGGCATTATGTTTCTTCCACTCAGGGCGCATGAGAGTGGGTTATGAGTTGGACATTTGGCTGTCATGTTCAACAGGTTGAACTTTAACGGGATAAAGTAAATGAAAATCATTGCTGTGGGCATGAATTATGCGTTGCATAGTGAAGAGTTGGGCAATAAGTTTCCGGAGAAAGAGCCGGTTATTTTTATGAAACCTGATTCGGCTATACTCAAAAACGGGAAACCGTTTTTTATCCCCGATTTTTCAAACGAAATACACTATGAAACGGAATTGGTGGTGCGTATCAGCCGTTTGGGTAAACACATAGCTCCGCATTTTGCACATCGGTATTATGATGCGGTGACAGTGGGGATTGATTTTACCGCCCGTGACTTGCAACGTGAATTTCGTCGAAAGGGTAATCCATGGGAACTTTGCAAAAGTTTTGATGATTCCGCTGCTATCGGTACATTTGTCCCGAAAGAACAATTTGCCGATATTCAGCAATTAAACTTTTACCTGACTATTGATGGCAAAGAAGTGCAACGGGGACACACATCGGATATGTTGTTTCCGTTAGATGATATAATTGCTTATATCAGCCGTTTTGTTACATTAAAGATGGGTGATTTATTGTTTACCGGAACTCCCGTAGGTGTGGGAGGAGTAAGAGCTGGGCAACGCTTGGAAGGATTCTTGGAAGAAGAAAAGCTGCTTGATTTTTATATCAGATAAGTTAATGAGTTTAAATTGGAGAACATGGAGACAAATATGATACTGACAATTACGATTCTTGCTGTTTCTACTGTATTCTTTGTGAGTGGTAAGGTACGTTCGGATTTGGTGGCTCTTTGTGCATTAATTTTGCTGCTGATTTTCGGTATTCTGACTCCCGAAGAAGGGCTTTCCGGCTTTTCCAATTCAGTGGTTATTATGATGATGGGGCTGTTTGTTGTCGGAGGGGCTATCTTTCAGACGGGGCTTGCCAAAATGATTAGTAGCAAGATACTAAAATTAGCAGGCGACAGTGAATCAAAGCTCTTTGTTCTTATCATGCTCGTAACCGCATTTGTTGGAGCTTTTGTGAGCAATACGGGTACGGTAGCTCTCATGCTCCCCATTGTAGTGAGTATGGCTGCGGGCGCGAATATTAACATTAGCCGGTTGCTCATGCCGCTTGCTTTTGCAAGCAGCATGGGTGGAATGATGACGCTCATAGGCACGCCACCTAACCTCGTGATTCAAAACACACTGGTAGAAGCAGGGAATAAAGCCTTGACATTCTTTAGTTTTACTCCTGTGGGGATAGTCTGTATTCTGGTAGGCATTGTGGTATTAATCCCTTTAAGTCGTTTGTTTCTTTCCAAGGATGATGGCAGAGGGAAGAAGCAGGTTAAAAACAAATCCATGAAAGAACTGGCGGGGGAATATCAACTTTCGCGCAATCTTTGCCGGGTGCAAGTAAATCAATTCTCTACACTTACGGAGAAAATGATACAGGAACTCGTAACCCCGCAAAAGTATAACGTCAGTATTATAGAAGTGCGGCGTAAATCGGCATCTTCTTCTTTGCAATTCTTTAAAACAACTACGACTAATCAACAAATTGCCCATGCGGGAACAGTAATTCAGGAAGGGGACATTCTGTATATACTTGGTGAGTTCGCAAACATTCAAACGTTTGTGGACGATTGCAGACTTGACTTGTTAGATGTGCATAAATCCGAAGAAAAATCTGATTCGTCCGATACTTCTTTGGAATTTAATGAGATTGGTATTGCGGAGATTCTTTTGATGCCGACTTCCAAATTGATTAACCAACCGATTAAAGATTCGGGCTTTCGGGAAAAATTCAATGTGAATGTGCTGGGCATTCAACGCAAATGCAAATATATTCTGCAAAACTTGAAAGATGAGAAAATACAAGTAAGTGATTTATTGCTTGTGCAAGGTACGTGGGCAAACATTGCCCGCTTAAACGAAGACCAATCGGAATGGGTAGTGCTGGGGCAGCCTTTAGCCGAAGCAGCTAAAGTTACCTTGACTCACAAAGCACCCATTGCCGCCCTCATCATGTTGGGAATGATATTCATCATGATGTTCGACTTTATTCCTGTTGCCCCGGTAACGGCGGTTGTCATCGCTGCTTTGTTGATGGTGCTTACCGGTTGCCTTCGCAATGTGGAAGAGGCTTACAAAATGATTAACTGGGAGAGCATCGTCCTTATAGCAGCCATGCTGCCTATGTCGTTGGCGTTGGAAAAGACGGGAGTATCAACGATTGTGTCGCAAGCATTGGTAAATGGGTTGGGAAGTTATGAACCGCATCTGTTGCTGGCAGGTATTTATTTCACTACTTCACTGATGACAATGTTTATCAGTAATACGGCTACTGCCGTGCTGTTGGCGCCGATAGCTCTGCACTCTGCCATGCAGCTTGGATACAGTCCGTATCCGTTTCTGTTTGCCGTAACGGTGGGAGCCAGTATGTGTTTCGCTTCGCCATTCTCCACGCCGCCCAATGCGTTGGTGATGTCGGCAGGACGATATACATTTACGGATTATGTGAAAGTAGGATTGCCGCTACAAATACTCATGGGGATTGTGATGATATTTGTATTGCCGCTGTTGTTTCCTTTCAAGTGATCCGCCCGAATCACTTATAGAACAGTTTATTTATTTGATTATTTGCCCGTTAAGCTATTTTATTTCGGAATTGTCTTTTAGGCTTGAATAATTTATGATTGTGAAATGTTAAAATATTAATTATCATAAATTGTTAATGTATGATAATTATACTGTTTACCTAAGTTTTCGGCGAACTCAGGTTCATAAGTTTATGCAGGAGATGTTTATGAGTTATAACCTAATTTGTGGAGAGCAGGCTGTCTCCACTACGGTTTTCATGCCGTATTCTACTGGCTTTATGTAGGATAAGGGTGAGTGAGCCGTTTGTCCGGTGGTGATGAATCTGTTGGAGATAAGTGAACGAAGAGCAAAGCAGAGTTATACTATTTCTTTTATAACTCCACCGCCTCCAACTCCGCTTGTGCTTTTCGGTAATTCCTTTCCGCCTCCAAGGCTTGTTTCACCATATCATAATACAATCCCATTTCCACAACATATTCCAACACCGATATTTCCCCTGCATCAAGTGCTTTTGTAAATAAATCCGTACTATCAAGCGCCGTTAATGATGCTTTGTAATTGTCGGCAATGCTTTTCAATCTCTGTGTTTGTTCGTACAAATTTTGAAGTCGGTGGTAGAATTGTTGCCTGCTGTTTTCTTGGCGCGTTGCAGCAGCTATTGAGGCTGCTTTTGCCTGTTTCACACGGTTCTTATTCTCCCAAAGAGGAATGGAAATGCCCAATGTGATGCCTTGGAAATGTTCGCCCACCACCTTCTCACTCGTATAGCCTGCTGAAAAAGAGGGAAGCCCCATCGCTTGGTTCAATGATATTTGGTTTTTACTAACCTCTACCTCCAACCTCACGTATTCCAAAACAGGGTTTTTTTGTTCTGCCGAAGCATACCAATCGGCAAAGTTTGTTGGAAGGGGAGTGTCTTCGTATCGGTAATCGTCCGGTATCAATTCTACTCCGCCGTTAAGTTGTTTAAGTTCGTATAAAACAGCGTTTTGTTCTACATCAATCCGGGACAATTCGCCTTGAACAGACGAAAGGTTCAGCAACGCTTTATTATATTCGGGCAAACTAATATCTCCCTGCGTTAGCTTCTTTTTGTATCCGCCGGCAATCGTTTCAGCATATCTAAGGCGGGTGGTTTGCTGCTTTTTAAGTGCATCATAGTAAATCAAATCCATGCAGCATTGTTTTGCTTGCAACAAAATGTTTATTCTGTCTGCCTTATATCGCAGTTCTACCAAGCGGTTTTGCTTGTTGCTGATGCGGCTTTTCATGCCGGTAATTGTGGGAATATCAAACGTTTGCTTGATGCTGACATCGGTACGATTGCCGATAACGTCCGGGCTACCCCAAAGATAATTGAACTCTGCTTCGGGATTGGCAAGGAAGATACCCGTTTTGTTGGCTAACTTTTGAGCTTCGGCTTCTTCGCGCAACGCTTTCAGCGTGATGTTGTTTTTGTCTATGGACGCTAATATCGTTTCAATATCGTTTTGGGCAAAGAGCGCACCGTTTAGCGATACCATCAATATACATAAGAATGTTTTCATTTTATATCAATTTATATTACCTTCCTTTTCAGTTTCATTACTGAACTTCTTTTTATTATCAGAAACAATGCGGCGTTCAGTTTTACGCACATCTTCGGCGGGTGGTAGGTTCTCTGGAGTGATGCCGCGATTCAGAAGCATGTTTCGCACCGCGGTATTGTTGTCCACATGTTCTGTTTCTATGGGTTTCTGTCCACACAAATCTTTAGTTTGTACGTTTTCGGCAGTCATGGCAGCAGCAAGGTCTTTGGCGCGTATTCCGACAGTGGGCAGAAAATCGGCAAGTGGTCTGCTGTCCGGCACATTCAATTTCTTCTTTAACTGTGCAGTGGAGAGGCGAAACAGGGCTTGATCGCCTTTGCTGCGGATTACGGCAAAGCCCCGATCATCTACGCCACGTTCGTACAATACACCGCTCAATACTTTTTCCGTATTAGCCAGCCGTTTACGAGCAAGAACGCGTTCCGTATCAAGCATGCGTTGCTCTATAAGTTCGGCACGACGGGTTTGTACGGCAAAATAGCTTTGAGCGAAAGCAATTTCAGGTTTATGAGAATCGCCATTCTGAGCTATAAGGTAGCAAGCATAGCGAGTTAAAAGGATGTCATCTACCTCACGTTCAGCTCCAGAACCCAATTGAACCATTTTCCCGACATCAGGAAAATGGTCGGCAGGCTCCAAACCTGCTTGTGTACAAGATTCTTTAGCTTTTTCGATAGCTTTGGAAAAGTTTTCCCACTTGGTATAACCCAACAAACTTTGCAGTTCACGAGCACTCCAACATTCTACACCTTCAACCTCTCCTACAGTAGCTTCAAATCGCTCTAATAACTCTTTAATCTCCTGTTGTTTCATGTATTCCTTTTTTATTCATATAAACATACATTATCGGGATAATAAACCCGTTCAGGAAGGTTGAAGTCAGTAGCCCGCCCAATATCACTTTCGCCATTGGGCTCTGTATTTCGTTTCCGGACAAGTCGCCTCCCACTGCAAGCGGTATCAAAGCAAGTGCAGAGGTTAACGC
>SNRY01000101.1_pt1 | contig 33001 bp, 22 predicted proteins | sample 4693421 | NCBI WGS metagenome assembly SNRY01 (sample SAMN11003215, study PRJNA524138) | termite gut metagenome | isolation source: Bacteroidetes bacterial symbionts from single cell of protist host amplifed... | host: Streblomastix strix ... | reverse complement strand
AATATTTACCAGCTCGAAATCAAAACATGTAAAGGAAATTGTTGCTGCTTCCCGTGAAGGAGGTGCTTCGCTGAATATACTTTCGGGCATTGTTGCCGGTTATTTCAGTGCGTTTTGGACAGGTCTGTTAATTGCCGCATTGATGACTGCCGCATACATTACTGCCCAAACAGGACTTGAATCCGTGTTGGGCGTTCATGCCTCTATTTTCGCTTTCGGTCTTGTTGCTTTTGGATTTCTTTGTATGGGACCTGTTACCATTGCTGTGGATAGCTATGGTCCCGTAACGGATAATGCTCAATCTGTGTTTGAACTTTCTCAGATAGAAAGCATACCCGGCATAAGCAACTCCATAGAAAAAGAATACGGATTCACACCCGACTTTGAGAGTGGTAAGTTCTATCTTGAATCCAACGACTCCGCAGGAAACACCCTTAAAGCCACTGCTAAACCTGTGTTGATAGGCACTGCTGTAGTAGGTGCTACTACGATGATTTTTTCCATCATTTTGATGTTAGAAAAAGTTGGCATGTTAAGCCTTTCGCTCACGGACGCCCCCGTACTACTCGGTCTGATTTGTGGCGGCACTGTTATTTTCTGGTTTAGCGGAGCTTCCATGCAAGCCGTTACCACAGGTGCATATCGTGCAGTGGAATTTATCAAGCGGACGTTTGACATCAATAAGAAAGAAGCCGATATAAATGATTCCATAGCTGTAGTAAAAATCTGTACCCGATATGCTCAAAAAGGTATGTGGAATATTTTCATTGCTCTTATATCACTCACGTTAGCCTTCGCCTTTATGGATCCGAATTTCTTTGTTGCCTACTTGGTTTCCATTGCTATATTCGGTCTTTTCCAAGCCATATTTATGGCAAATGCCGGGGGAAGTTGGGATAATGCTAAAAAGGTAGTGGAAGTAGAACTTAAAGAGAAAAATACGCCTTTGCACGAAGCAACCGTTGTAGGTGATACAGTAGGAGACCCTTTTAAGGATACCTCTTCCGTATCCCTGAATCCGATTATTAAGTTTTCTACTTTATTCGGGCTGTTGGCTACCGAAATCTGTATCGAAATGAGAAGTAATTCCGATACCGACTTTTCAATGTACATTGCGATTCCTTTCCTGCTTCTTGGGTTGCTCTTTGTCTGGCGGTCTTTCTATAAAATGAGAATCCCTAATAAATAACCCCTTGATACCTTTCAGAGATAAAAGCAAAATAGGGAGTTTAGGCTCCCTATTTTCGTAGCTACAGGAATGAACTTTCGGCACGCTATACGTCAAAATTCACTTGTAAAATGAAACTTTATATTTTTGAAATCCGTTTGTGCCATTTGCAATACATAATTGCTGTCGGCTAAAAAGACATCACGTCCTTCACGATCTTTTGCCATGTATTGGTATTTTCTTTTTTTGAACGCTTCCAATTCTTCCTGGTCGTTGCTTTCTATCCAACAGGCTTTGTAAAGGTTAAGTGGCTCCCAACGGCAGGAAGCATTGTATTCGTTGAGCAGGCGGTATTGAATAACTTCAAATTGCAATTGTCCTACCGTTCCAATAATCTTGCGTCCGTTGAATTGATTGATGAAAAGCTGTGCCACCCCCTCGTCCATAAGTTGGTCAATGCCTTTTGCCAATTGTTTCTGCTTCATCGGGTCTGTATTTTCTATGTATTTAAACATTTCGGGCGAGAAAGAAGGAAGCCCTTTGAAATGCAATTGTTCGCCTTCAGTCAGTGTATCACCGATTTTGAACGTCCCTCCGCTATCCGGCAACCCGATAATATCACCTGCCCACGCTTCGTCAATAGTGGTTTTGCGTTGTGCCATGAACTGGGTAGGCGACGAAAAGCGCATGATTTTATCGTGACGTATATGGAGGTAAGGGAAATTACGCGTAAACTTGCCAGAACATATTTTACAAAAAGCTATGCACGAACGATGATTTGGGTCAATATTAGCCGTTATCTTAAATATGAAACCGGTAAACTTGGGTTCATCAGGGTTTACTTTGCGCTCCCCGGCTTCTACGGGACGAGGGGAGGGGGCTATTTCAACAAAGCAATCCAACAATTCTTTTACACCAAAATTATTCAAAGCCGAACCAAAAAAGACAGGAGCCAATTCTCCTTTTAAATACTCTTCCGGGCAAAACTCAGAATATACACCGGCTATCAATTCCAAGTCGGAACGAAGTTTTTCCGCTTGTGTTTCGCCTATTTGTTTATCTAAATCGGAGCTGTTTAAGTTCACCTCTACTTTCTCTGTTACCACTCGCTTTGAAGGCTGATAAAGGTCGAGTTTCTGTTCATAGATATTGTAAACGCCTTTAAATCGGAGCCCTTGTTCGATAGGCCAGGAAAGCGGCCGTACGCTGATATGAAGTTCTTCTTCCAATTCGTCAAGCAAGTCGAAAGGGTCGTGTCCCTCACGATCCATTTTATTTACGAAGATAATCACGGGAGTTTTGCGCATACGGCATACTTCCATGAGTTTGCGGGTCTGTGCTTCCACTCCTTTGGCTCCGTCCACTACAATAATAACGCTGTCCACTGCCGTTAGCGTACGGAATGTATCTTCGGCAAAGTCTTGGTGTCCCGGCGTATCCAGAATATTTACCTTATATTCGCCGTAATCAAATTCCATCACAGAAGTCGTTACGGAGATACCGCGTTGCTTTTCTATCTCCATCCAGTCACTGGTGGCAGTCTTCTTTATCTTATTACTCTTGACCGCTCCTGCCACTTGAATTTGTCCGCCAAACAAGAGAAGTTTTTCGGTTAGTGTCGTTTTACCGGCGTCGGGGTGGGAGATAATGGCAAAGGTTCGCCGTCTTTCTATTTCGTTGGGCATATATTTTAGTACGGATAGTAGTAGTATGGTAATCTACTGATTAGAATAATATTTTCTCTTTTTCATGGATGCATGTTTTCCATACACTTTCTCAAACTCTCCTCCCAATGCGGAATTTCAATGTCATAGATCTTCTTGATTTTTGTTTTATCCAGCACCGAATAATAAGGGCGGGCAGCCTTTGTGGGATAATCAATCGTACGAAGCGGTTTTACCGTGCAACCGGTAATTCCAGCCAATCGATGGATGTTTATTGTAAAGTCATACCAAGAACAAACCCCTTCATTACTGAAATGATAGACTCCGCGAATGATACCTTTATTCATAATGGCATAAATGGCGTGTGCCAAATCACAGGCATACGTCGGTGTCCCTATTTGGTCAAAAACAACTCCAAGTGTATCCCGTTCACGTCCCAAACGAATCATCGTCCTAACAAAGTTATTACCGTAAGCGGAATAAAGCCAAGCGGTACGGATAATGACCGCTTTTTCGCAATTCTTCAATACATTTTCTTCACCTGCCAACTTAGTCATTCCATATACGGAAGTAGGGCATGGAGTATCTTTTTCCATATAGGGCGTATGTTTCGTACCGTCAAACACATAATCCGTTGAAACGTGTATCATTGCAACTCCATGACTTTGTGCAGCACGGGCTAAATATCCGGGTGCAATGTTGTTTAGTTTATCGCACAGTCCCTTGTTATCTTCGGCATTATCCACAGCTGTATAGGCAGCACAATTCACGATCACGTCTATCTGCCGGTCGGCAACGTAAGCCTTCACAGCCTGCTCGTCGCAAATATCAAGTTCTTCGATATCCGTGAAAAAACAAGTATAGTCATTATACTCTTTGGCGAGTATCCGTATTTCATTCCCTAATTGCCCTTTAGCACCAGTTATTAAAATGTTCATGGTGGTTCAACGTCTCTGTTATAAAATGCGTCGATATTCTTTTTTATGAATATTATTATCTAACCCGTGGTCCCGTGGTGCCTTTAGAGCAACTTAAGCTTTCCATTTTCAACTTTCCATTTTCAACTCCTCTAACTGTAACGTTTTGGTCGGTTGGTCGCAGACTTCAGCAGGTCCGAAATATTGGATAGGTCCCGGATATACATATTCCGTGTTCACAGCCCATACGTCACGCTTTGCTGCGAAGGATTTGAAAGGAGCGCCGTCCAATTTTACCAATGCTTTTTGAATGACCGGTTTCATTTCTCCATGACGACGTTCCATGTTCATCATCATTGTGATAGGCACACCTCCTGCAATCCATTCTCCCGCCTGAGCAATAGTATTGCGAACGGACGACATATAGCCGGTCTTGCCATTGGCTATCAGCATGGAAGCCGTATAACCCAAAGAGTAGCAATAATCGGCATCATAATTGGAAGGAGCTGCACAACGTCCTTCGTACCCAAAGAAATGATGTTGAGCCGAAAATTTTCCGGTATATTTACCTTCTTTCTTCCATTGTGCCAGCTTGTTTGCAGTCATTTCGGACAACAGTTTTTCCGTTTCGATTAACGATACCTGCACGTTGCCATGCGGATCGCGGTCTAATGTCAATTGACGGGCAACTCCTTCGGGAAGACTTGCGTAAATAGTTGCATTTTCTTTAGATAGTTTTGAAATAATATATTCGCGTTGTTTAGACTTTTCAACATTGGAAAATTCGTTGGCATTGGCGGCTAAGAAATCATTCAACTCCGCAATCAGTCTTTTCATGGCAGGAATAAATTCTATCAAACCTTCGGGTATCAGTACTGTTCCAAAATTGTTTCCTTTTGCAGCACGATCGGCTACGACTTTGGCTATGTAAGTTACAATATCGTCTAAAGACATATCTTTTGCTTCTACTTCTTCGGATATGATGCAAATGTTGGGTTGAGTCTGTAAGGCACATTCTAAAGCAATGTGAGAAGCCGAACGTCCCATTAGCTTAATAAAATGCCAATATTTACGGGCAGAATTGCAATCGCGTTGAATGTTGCCGATAACTTCGGAATAAACTTTGCAAGCGGTATCAAAACCGAAAGAAGTTTCAATCATTTCGTTCTTCAAATCCCCATCAATGGTCTTAGGGCAACCTATCACCTGTATGCCGTAACGTTTAGCTGCATAATATTCCGCCAACACACAGGCATTGGTATTCGAATCGTCCCCTCCGATGACAACAAGAGCTTTGATATTCAGCTTCTTTAAGATTTCGTATCCTTTTTCAAACTGTTCCGCTGTTTCCAACTTGGTACGCCCGGAGCCGATGATGTCGAAACCGCCGGTATTGCGATATTCATCAATAATATCAGCGGTTAATTCTATATAATTATGGTCGATTAATCCGCCGGGACCAAGAATAAAACCATATAATTTACTGTCTTTGTTCAATGTTTTCATGCCGTCGAACAGACCGGAGATTACATTGTGTCCGCCCGGAGCTTGTCCTCCCGAAAGAATTACGCCAACGTTTGTTACAGGAAAACCGGTAGCTTTATTGGATTCGACAAATTGAATTATTGGCATTCCATAGGTATTGGGAAACAACCCCTTGATAGCTTCTTGATCTGCCGCAGACTGGGTAGCAGGTCCTTCGCTTATTTTAACGGATCCTTTTAATGCTTTAGGCAGCTTAGGCTGATAAGTTGCCCTGGCTATTTGTAATGCACTTTTTGTCATTTTTTTTAGTTCCTTTTAAATGGATATTTCGAACGGCAAACATAGTAAAAAAATCATTATAGCCGGCTATTTACCTGCTTAAATCTACAAAGTAAGTTGACTGCTTTCATCACTTTAAAGTATTTGACCAAGCATAAATCTTTTGAATATCAGCTACTTAACAAATTCTTTTGTGTTAAACCGTATCATCCAATTTACTTACTATTCATGATTTGATATAAGCAAAGTAAATAATGAGTTGATAATAACCTCACATGGAATTTATCATGCAATGAATGATTCGAATTACGAGGAAATGTTTTTTAACAGCTAACTATTTGTAAAAAATATAGATAATATGTTTTTTAATATTCAAAAACCTATATATTTGCACCTTAAAATTTTAGGACAAATTATTAACACCTATATTTAAAATACAATGACTAAAGCGGATATTGTAAACGAGATTGCAAAAAGTACCGGTATCGAAAAAGTTACGGTTCTTGAAACAGTGGAAGCATTTATGAATGCTGTAAAAAATTCTCTCTCTGAGGGAGAAGAGGTTTTTCTGCGCGGATTTGGCAGTTTTGTTATTAAAAAAAGAGCACAAAAGATAGCTCGTAACATTTCAAAAAATACGGCAATCATAATTCCCGAGCATAACATCCCGGCATTTAAACCCTCCAAGGTGTTCACTCAAGCCATATTGGAAGCCAAAAAACTTTCATAACAGGTTGTTTGTTACTCTCGTCTCGGCTTTTGATTAAACAGGGGAATATAGTATTAACTCATATAAAATAAGAAAGCTATGCCTAGCGGAAAAAAGAAAAAAAGACATAAAATGTCAACCCATAAACGTAAAAAAAGACTAAGAAAGAACAGGCATAAAAGTAAAAAATGATTGTTAGTCTAACGGATAAGATCGAAGAACAAACTTGTGAATGCCGTTGTGTGTAATACGAGTTTGTTTTTCGCATGAAAGTGGGTTAATATGTTAGAATTAAAGGAAATACATCGTGACATGTGAATTAATAGTAGATGTGCGCCCTAAAGAAGTTTCTATTGCTTTGTTAGAAGACAAAAGCTTGGTAGAACTTCAAAGTGAAGGAAGAAATATATCCTTTGCAGTAGGCAATATATATTTGGGACGCGTTAAAAAATTAATGCCCGGATTGAATGCTTGCTTTGTGGATGTCAATCACGATAAAGATGCGTTTCTCCATTATTTAGATCTGGGACCTCAATTTAATTCCATAGAAAAATATATCAAGCAAATCTTAAGCGACAAAAAAAAACGATATCCCTTTGACAAAATCAACCAACTGCCTGACCTTGATAAAAACGGAACCATCACCAATACCTTGAAAGTTGGACAGGAAGTACTTGTACAGATAGTAAAAGAGCCTATTTCAACCAAAGGACCGAGATTAACTGCCGAACTTTCATTTGCGGGAAGATATTTAGTGCTGATTCCTTTTAATGACAAGGTTTCCGTATCTCAAAAAATTAAATCGGGTGAAGAACGCGCTCGTTTGAAACAATTGCTTCAAAGTATTAAACCTAAAAACTTCGGAGTAATTGTCCGAACGGTAGCCGAAGGTAAACGTGTAGCCGAACTTGATTCGGAGCTTAAAGTATTATTGAAATATTGGGAAGAAAGCATTGTCAAAGTACAAAAAACAATCAAATACCCTTCCTTAATCTACGAAGAAACAAGTCGTGCCGTTGCTTTATTACGTGATTTGTTTAATCCTTCTTTCGAAAACATATATGTCAACGACCCGGTTGTGTACAATGAAATCAAGGATTACGTAACAATCATAGCTCCCGAACGAACGAAAATAGTAAAGCAGTATAAAGGTACACTTTCCATTTACGACCATTTCGATATTACCAAACAAATTAAATCTTCTTTCGGAAAAACAATTTCTTATAGAAATGGAGCGTATCTAATTATTGAACATACGGAAGCACTCCATGTGATAGATGTAAATAGTGGTAACCGCAGTAAAAATACCAATGGACAAGAAAGTAATGCATTGGAAGTAAATCTGGGAGCTGCCGACGAGTTGGTGCGCCAATTAAGGCTGCGAGATATGGGCGGTATCATTGTGGTGGACTTTATTGATCTGAATGAAGCCGAAAACCGGCAAAAACTTTACGAACGTGTATGTGTCAACATGCAAAAAGACAGGGCAAGGCACAACATCCTGCCAATTAGCAAATTCGGACTCATGCAGATTACCCGTCAACGGGTGCGTCCGGCTATGGATATAGATACCACCGAAAGTTGCCCTACTTGTTTTGGTAAAGGTAAAATTAAATCATCTATCTTATTCACAGACACTTTAGAGAACAAAATTGATTATCTGGTCAATACGTTAAAGATAAAAAAAGTTTCACTGCATATCCATCCTTATGTGGCTGCTTATGTCAATCAAGGATTACTCTCCATAAAATATAAATGGCAATTGAAATACGGATTTAATATTAAAGTCATTCCTAATCAAAAACTTGCCTTTTTGGAATATCTGTTTTATGATGCTGCCGGCGAAGAAATTGACATGAAAGAAGAATTTGAAATTAAGTAAAAAATATGTGAAATTGAGAAACTGTTTAGTTTCCAAGCTATACCGCAAAAGAACACGATGAACACATTTAGTAAATTTCCCCGTACATTTTGGATAGCTAACGTTATTGAATTAATTGAAAGATGGGCATGGTATGGCTTTTTTATGTTGTTTGCCAACTATCTGACCAAATCATCGGATTTGGGGGGACTGGAATTTTCGCAAAGCCAAAAAGGTATTATTATGGGGATAGGAACAGGCGTTTTGTATTTTCTGCCGGTATTGACCGGTGCCATCGCCGACCGTTATGGCTATAAGCGTGTACTTTTTATGGCATTCGCCGTTTATATTTCTGCTTTTATTCTGTTTCCGATGTTTTCTTCATTTACGGGTGTTTTTTGCATCTTTCTGTATTTGGCATTGGGAGCCGCTTTGTTTAAGCCCGTAATTTCCGCAACAATAGCCAAAACAACTACCGACCAAACAGCATCTATCGGGTTTGGCATTTTTTATATGATGGTAAACATCGGGGCATTTTTCGGTCCGTTAATCACATTACTGTTCAAAGGTTCATCTTATTTAATATTTTATTGCTCGGCGGGAATGATTGCTTTAAATTTCCTTTTGTTGTTCTTCTATAAAGAACCTTCACGCACGGAAACAAACAGAGGAGAAAAACTTCTTCAAACCTTTGCGAATATATTTCGCAACATGGCAAGCATCTTCAAAGACACGAAGTTTTTGGTGTTCCTGTTAATTGTAGCCGGTTTTTGGACGATGTACAACCAACTTTTCTTTACCCTTCCTGTATTTATTGATCAATGGGTAGATACAGGTGTTTTGTATCGCTTTTTCAGCGACTATATTCCTTTCGTCAGCACCAATTATAGCCCTGCTCCCGGCGTGTTGGATTCCGAGTTTATCACCAATATGGATGCACTCTACATAATAGCTCTCCAAATCGTCGTTTCGAGTATTGTTATGAAGATGAAACCGCTTAGATCTATGATGTCCGGCTTTTTGGTCTGCTCTTTAGGTATGGCATTGACACTTGTGTCACAAAACGGTATCTTTACCTTGGCTGCAATATTAATATTCGCATTGGGAGAGATGGCAGGTTCACCAAAAATTACGGAATATATCGGACGTATCGCTCCTCTCGACAAAAAAGCGTTGTATATGGGATATTCCTTCATACCCGTATTTTTGGGCAATGTCTTTGCCGGACTGATTTCAGGAACAGTCTATCAACAAATGTCGGATAAAGTAGCTATTACGGAAAGATTTGTAAATGAAAAAGGCTTGCAGATAGCGGATGGCTTATCAACAAATGCCTATTTCGAAGAAGTTGCCCGGCAAACAGGCAGCACCCCACAAGAATTAACCGGTCTTCTGTGGAATACATACGACCCTTCCCGTTTATGGATAGTAATAGTAAGTATTGGAATTGCTGCTGCTGTTGGATTGTTTGTTTACGACAGAGTAATTTCAAATAAACATGAATAGAGCCTGCCCTTACTTTTTGGACAGCCTCATACAAGATTTGCAGAATTATATATTAACTAATTTTTATTGGTATGAAAGGATATATTAGTGCATTTATTTTATTCGCCTTGATGGGTTTTTCATGCTCAACCTCTTCATCTGTAGAGTTTGTAAGTACGACTGAAGATTCCTATTGGCAAATTCAACCTCCTGTGAAAAAGAATGTAAATGCAACGGCGGTTGATGTATGTATCGACCTTTCTCAAGCACAGCAAACCATAGAAGGTTTTGGCACATGTTTTAATGAGTTGGGATGGACTTCTCTTAATTTACTTGATCCGCAAGTAAAAGAAGATATTTTGAAAGAATTATTCAGTCCTGGTATTGGCGCTAACTTTACAATATCTCGAATGCCTGTTGCTGCCAATGATTTTTCATTGGATTGGTACTCTTATAATGAAACGGAAAATGATTTTGAAATGACCGGTTTCTCTATTGAAAATGATAAGAAAACACTTATTCCATTCATAAAGAGTGCTCAAAGATATTTGCCGGATATAAAAATATGGGCTTCTCCTTGGTCGCCTCCTTCATGGATGAAGCACAATAAACATTATGCCAGTCGCTCTACAGCCACCAATGGATTACCGAAAGACCGGCAAGGGTTTGAAGGTACGGATATGTTTATTAGAGAAGATGCTTATTTAAAGGCGTATGCTCTTTACTTTTCCAAATTTATCGATGCTTACCGGAACGAAGGAATAAACGTGTTTGCCGTTATGCCGCAAAATGAGTTTAATTCGGCGCAGATATTCCCCAGTTGTTGTTGGACGGCTGCGGGATTGGCAGATTTCGTAGGCAATTATTTAGGTCCGGTAATGGAGGCAAAGGGTGTGGATGTGATGTTTGGAACAATGGAGCGCCCGAATGAATTGTTGGTTGACACGATACTCACCGACCCTGTTGCCGGTAAATACATAAAGGGTATCGGCTTTCAGTGGGCAGGTAAAAAATCACTTCCGGGACTTCATAAAAAATATCCCGAAATGGTATTATATCAAACCGAACAAGAGTGTGGTAATGGAAAAAACGATTGGCAAGGAGCTATTTATTCATGGAACTTAATGAAGCACTACCTGAATAATGGAGTATCAGCCTATATGTATTGGAATACGTCTTTAATGCAGGGAGGTATCAGCCATTGGGGATGGGCGCAAAATTCATTGATTGTAGTAAATGAAGATAAAACTTTTGCTTATACGCCTGAATATTATATAATGAAACATGTAAGCCATTATGTAAAACCGGGTGCGAAAAAACTAGTGTCTGTAGGTTCTTATGACAACATACTGGCTTTCCGTAATCCGGATAATAGTATTGTTATCATTATAGGGAACGAAGAGGCAACAAATAAGACAATAAATATAAAGGTAAACGAAGCAATATATACTCCCCAATTAAAAGCAAATTCATTAAATACACTTGTCTTTGCTCATTAAAAGTAATATAAAAAGGGTGATTTAAGAGGCAAATTCAACTTCTTAGTTCAAGTAAAACGACATTCTCTACATGATGCGTGTGTGGAAACATATCTACCGGTTGTACGGCTATTACTTTGTATTTCGTATCGAGCAAACTTAAATCTCTTGCTTGTGTAGCGGGGTTACAACTGACATATACCACACGTTGGGGTTCGGCAAAGAGAATCACATCTATCACATCCTTGTGCATTCCTGCACGTGGAGGATCTGTGATAATCACATCGGGACGACCGTGTTCGACAATAAAATCCCGTCTGAGTATCTCTTTCATATCTCCTGCAACAAACAATGTGTTGTTGATTACATTAATTTTCGCATTCTCTTGAGCGTCTTCTATCGCTTCGGGAACGTATTCTATGCCTATTACTTGACGAGACCGGCAAGCAATGAAGTTGGCAATGGTCCCTGTGCCTGTATATAAATCGTAAACCAACTCATCACCGGTCAATTTTGCAAAGTTCCTTACGATTTTATATAAATGATAGGCTTGTTTGGAATTGGTTTGATAAAAAGATTTGGCTCCAATCTTAAATTGTAGTGTTTCCATTTCTTCATAGATATGGTTTCTTCCTTTAAATGTATGGACTTCAAGGTCGGTGATGGTGTCGTTACATTTATTATTAATTACATATAAGAGAGATGTTATTTCGGGAAATAGGTCGGCAATGTATTGTAAAAGAAGATTAGAGAGTTCTTGTTCATGTTCTGTCTTTATGCTGCAAATGAGAATCACCATTAGTTCGCCAATGGTAGAAGTGCGTATGATTAGGTTTCGGAGCATTCCTTCCTGTTGCCGAATGTTGTAAAAAGTGTAGTTGTTCTGGTAGGCATAGTCGCGTATTGCATTTCGTATGCGATTGGACACATCATTTTGTAGCCAACATTTTTCTATAGCAAGCACTTTGTCGAACGCATTGGGAATATGAAAACCTACGGCATTCATTTGTTCATAGACCGTGTTTTGTTTGATTTCTTCATTTGTCAGCCAACGTTTATTGGAAAAGGTAAACTCTAACTTATTGCGATAGAATTCGGTCTGTTCCGAACCGAGGATAGGAGAAATATCGGGCAATTCTATTTTACCGATACGTTTTAAGTTCTCTGTCACTTGTTTTTGTTTGTACGTTAACTGTTCGGAGTATGGGAGAACTTGCCATTTGCATCCGCCGCATATTCCGTAATGTTGGCAAAAAGGAACGGCACGTATCGACGAATATTGATGGAAGTTAACGGCTTCGGCTTCAACGTATGTATTCTTTTTCCGTTTCACTTGCAAATCAACTATATCACCCGGTACCACGTAAGGTACAAAGATTACTAAGTTATTCACTTTTGCAATAGCTTTTCCTTCGGCTGCAATGTCTGTTATCGTTACTTTTTCAAGCAAGGGAAACTCTTTTTTCTTTCGTACCATTTGTTTTTAGATTCTTTTTTTACAAGGAAAAGTACACCCTCCTTATTGTAAACTAACACTTTACATCTACGGTATAAAGTTAGCGTAATGTCAACCTAATTTCAAAATAATAGGGATAAAAAATTGTTTTCGGATAGAACATTTCGGACACCGTTCGGTGGGTAGTTGAAATATTGCAATAAGAGCGATAGCAAAAAGTGAAAATATTCGTACTTTTGCTACTGAGAAACTTGAAGATTATCGTTAATACTCATGATACAAACAAAATTGAGAGGAATGGGAGTAGCATTGATTACTCCTTTCAAAGAGGATGAAAGCGTTGACTACGACGCATTGATGCGGATGACGGATTATCTGATGCAGAATAACACGGACTTTTTATGTGTGCTGGGCACAACAGCAGAAACACCTACGTTGACGGAAGAAGAAAAAAAGGCTATCAAAAACAGGATTGTCGAACGTGTGAATAAGAAGATACCCATTTTATTGGGAGTAGGCGGAAACAATACCCGTGCCGTTGCCGAAACGTTACAAAAAGATGATTACACGGGAATAGATGCCATTTTATCCGTAACACCTTATTATAATAAGCCCTCGCAAGAAGGTCTCTATCAACATTACAGGGTTTTGTCCGAAGCCACCGATTTACCCATCGTACTCTATAATGTACCCGGACGCACGGGAGTGAACATGACAGCAGAAACTACCCTGCGCATTGCTCACGACTTCAATAATATAATAGCTATTAAAGAAGCCTCCGGCAATATCACTCAAATGGACGATATTATCAAAAACAAACCCGCCGACTTTAATGTCATATCAGGAGATGACGGTATCACCTTTCCTTTGATAACACTTGGGGCAATAGGAGTCATATCTGTTATTGGAAACGCTTTTCCGCGTGAGTTCAGCCGCATGACACGGTTGGCTCTTCAAGGAGATTTTGCTAATGCGCTGACCATTCACCACAAATTCACGGAATTGTTCAATCTTTTGTTTATTGACGGAAACCCCGCCGGAGTAAAGTCTATGCTGAGTGCAATGGGGATGATAGAAAATAAACTTCGCCTGCCATTGGTTCCCACAAGGATAACAACGTTTGAAGCAATCCGGAAAGTTTTGAATGAATTAAATATCAAATGTTAGAAACTTCTACTTCTTCCCCTTTCATAACTAATAAAATACCATTCATACATAGCATTATGTCTGTTAGCAAAACGGAAAGAGATACTTCTATTTTATGTTTTTTTCTTTCGTCAACAAACTTCCTATGACAATTGCCAGTATAGACAACGGCAAGGCAAATAATATCGGATCAATTACCGGAAACGGATAAGCCTCAATCAATACATCTCTTCCAAATAAGAATTTGCATATTCCCAACGCTGCCGCTTCTTTTTGGTGTAAAAAAACAAGTGTCGACAAACTTGCTATAAGACCTGTCCAAAGACTAATTACAGCACCTTTGCGTGTTGCCCCTTTCCAATAGAGTGCACAGAAATAAGCCGGCAGGAACGATGACGCACAAAGTCCCATGAACATTGAAGTACCGCGTGCAATAATGTCATTGGGAAGCATATAGCATATAACGTAGCTTATCAATATGGCGAAAAACACACCTATGCGGATAACTCCGGTCAACCCATTGCGTAAGCGTGACTTAAATGTTCCGTAAATGTCCGATCCCAAAGATGCTCCCATCGTATGAAACAGGGAACTAAGTGTGGACATGCTGGCAGAAAGAATACAAAGCATAAAGAGGGCTGCAAACCATTCGGGCATTGACTTGGTAATGAAATAGGGAATAATCTTGTCTATATCCTTTATAATTTCTGTAGCCACAGCTCCTTCTGTCTTCAGAAAGAAGAGATTGCTCAATGCTCCGGCGTGATAAATAGCTCCGACAGTTACTATAATAAACAAACAGCCGATAAACACTCCGCGTTTCAGTTCTTTACTACTTTTCACCGTCATAAAACGGACTACCAATTGCGGTTGTGCCAAGCAGCCGATGCCTACGCCAAGAATCAAGGAAGTAACCAACGTGTACCATTGTGGAGAACCGCTAATGGGCATTTTCGTCCATCCTTGATGCCCCAACGCTTTAAATTTTTCGGGAACTAAAGGTGTAATATCGCCAAGAGCTTGATTGGCTTCGGAGAAACCCATTCCAAGCACTTTATACATCCAGAACAATAAAAAGGACATACACCCGAACATGATAACTGCTTGCAGGGCATCCGTGTACATCACCCCTTTTATACCGCCGGCAATCACGTATGCAGCAATAATCAATGTAAAGACAAGCAAAGAGATATTAAAATCTATCTGGAAGATTTGTTCGATAAATACGGCTCCGCCCTTCATGACCACAGCGGTATAAAGTGGCATGCAAAGAAAGATAACTGCAGCGATAAAAACTCGTATGGTACGCGATTGATAGTATCCTCCCAATAATTGTGAGAATGTACTGACATTTAGTTTAGCTCCCAAACGACGGGTAGGCAATCCGAAGAAAATAAACGCAATAATTACTCCTACAAACATATTTAAGAAACACAACCACTGAATTCCCATTCCGAAAGCTGCTGCTACTCCGCCGAAACCGATTATAGCTGAAGCCGAAATAAATGTTGCTCCGTAAGAAAGTGACATTACAACCGGATTCATCTGCCGACCTCCCACCAAATAATCATTTGCGGAAGTCGTTTTTTTATAACCTAAATATCCCAAATAAGCAAGTGACAACAAATAAGCCACAACGGTTAAACCTAAAACAAAAGTATTCATTGCTGTTCGTCTTTTTTGTCGTCTTTATCACTTTTTTTCACACTATACCACAATGCAAAAGCCACGCATATCACAGAAAACAGATATGGCAGAAAAATTAAGGGGTCTGCTATTCCAAACATTTTGCCGTTATTTTTTATATTATCCGACCACAAAGGTAAAAAAAATTGAAGTGAGAAAATCCCGATTACCAAAAATATTTTGAGTTTATGCTAAAAACCTGAGTTCTACGAAAAAAGGAGAAAAAGGTTGTACATAAACGTCCTAATTCGTGATATTGTATGTTCCCTCACACCTGCATAACTACCTGAATACGATATGCATACGACATGCTAAACGGTTTCCTCCGATTCCTCTCCGATACATGTCCGATTCCTCTCCGATTCCTCCCCGATTCCCAAGTGGGGAGGGATGCCCGGTGAAGCCCGTGAAAACCGCGTGGAGTGGGTCGAAGACTGCCCGGCGAGCGCTAAGAAAGTCGCCGGAATCCCGTATGAGCTATACTAAATGCTTTACGCTAATTCCGCCAACGGATAACTACTTATATGAATGACAAGTCAGAAACTTTTTGATAACTTTTTCGTATAAACAATGTAATCATTTAAAATATAATTATTTTTGGAAGTTAATAGTGAACCCCCCACTCCAATGAAAATATAAAATAAAAACATCGGGAAGTATTTAGCTTGTTTTTTGTTTCTGTATAGACTTTATTTGTATGATTGCGAGGGTATATAAAGATACAGTCTTATGTTTTTCGTTTGTAATTTAAACGCTGACTTGGGATTGGAAACAAGAATATTTTTTAATTAAAACATCATGGCTATAAATTTGACAAAAGGACAACGGATTGAAATTGGGTTGTCAAAAGTAGGAGTAGGATTGGGATGGGATCCCAATGAAGGCACCGGTTTTGATTTTGATTTGGATGCTTCGGCGTTTATGCTGGGCGAAAACAAGAAATTGCCTCAGGATGAGTTTTTTGTATTTTACAATAACCCAAAATCCCCTGATGATGCGGTAGAATCTTCCGGTGATGACACAACAGGCGGCAGTAGCGATGGCGATGATGAAACGCTGACTGTGGATTTGGCTAAAGTAAGCCCGAAAATTAAGGAAATCATCTTTACGGTAACCATTCATGATTTCGAAACCCGCAAACAGAATTTCGGACAAATAAGAAACTCCTTCATTCGCATTTACAATGCTGAAACAAATGAGGAGATTGCCAAGTACGAACTTGATGAGGATTTCTCTATTGAGACAGCCGTTGAATTCGGACGACTCTATAAAAGAGGAAACGAATGGAAATTTGAAGCTATGGGAATTGGCTATAGAGGTGGATTACAGCACTTTGTTGCCAAATACACTTAAATTCCAATCAAAATGGCGGATTAGAAATTTATTTAAGCAAATATAGTTAAAACAATTAAATGAATAAGGACATGGCAATACGATTGGAAAAAGGGCAGAGAATCAATTTGGAAAAAGGCAATGGCAATAAGTTGCAAAACATTTGTGTAGGAGTCAATTGGGGCGCTATTGCAAAGAAAGGCTTTTGGGGCAATACGAAAATGGAAGCCGTTGATTTGGATGCAAGTTGCGCTACATTCGACGACAGCAACAAGGCTTTGGAAGTGATTTACTTTGGTAATCTAAAATCTAAAAACAATTCAATCAAACACAGTGGCGACGATTTGACAGGAGATATGGGTGGAGATGACGGCTTAGACAATGAAGTTATAACGGTCGATTTAACCAAACTTCCGGCAGAAGTGTCAAAAATAGCATTTGTGTTAAATAGTTTCCGTGGTCACGACTTTAAAACCATTCCGTATGCGTCCATTCGTATTTACGAAGGAACACCGACCCGTATAAATGAAATATTTGCCACTTACGACATTGCCAACGATGCTTCATTTGCAGGAAGCGTATCCATGATAATGGGCGTGTTTTACAAACGAAACGGCGAATGGAAATTCAATGCTATCGGCGAAGCCACGAGAGATAGTAATTTACAAGGGACATTAGCTACCGTAGCCTCAACGTATTTATAATTATAAATATGAGACGATTACCTGTATATTTAGTATTGGATACTTCCGGCTCAATGACCGGAGAGCCTATTGAGGCTGTAAAAAATGGAGTTCAAGTATTGATTTCATCTTTACGGACAGACCCGTATGCGTTGGAGACTGCCTTTTTGAGTGTTATTACTTTCGATAGTTCGGCAAAGCAGATTGTACCGCTGACGGAATTGTCTATGTTTCAGATGCCTGATATTCAGGCTTCAGGAACAACAGCATTAGGCAATGCGCTTTCACTGCTGGCTAATAAAATTGATACGGAGATCACCAAAACAACAGCCGAAGTAAAAGGTGACTGGAAGCCATTGATTTTCCTGATGACAGATGGCGGTCCTACCGACAATTGGCAGAAAGGTCTGGCGGAATTTCAAAAACGGAAAGTCGGGATAGTAGTGGCTTGCGCTGCCGGACAAGGCGCCGATACGAATGTGCTGAAACAGATTACCGAAGTTGTAGTACAATTGGATACGGCAGACAGCGCTACGATTAAAGCGTTTTTCAAGTGGGTTTCGGCGTCGGTGAGCACCGGAAGTCAAAAAATAGAAAACTCCGGTGCGGAAGTAGGAGGTTTGAACGAATTACCGCCTCCACCGCCGGAAGTAAATATAGTTGTATAATGGGGCAGGGAATAATGCGTGGTATTTCATGAGACGATTACCTGTCTATTTATTGCTGGATACATCCGGTTCGATGAAAGGAGAGCCGATAGAATCGGTAAAAGTAGGTTTGGAGGCGATGATTGCCAGTCTGAGACAAGATCCTTTTGCCTTGGAATCGGTGTATATCAGCATTATCACCTTTGACAGGGAAGTGAAACAAATCATGCCTCTGACCGAATTGGAAACGATGCAACTCCCTCTTATCGAAACACCCGATTCGGGACCAACTCATTTGGGAGCTGCATTGGAAATGTTGTGCCAAAAAGTCGATAGTGAAGTGCAACTGAGTACGCCCGAAAAAAAGGGGGACTGGATGCCTCTGCTGTTCATTATGACCGATGGAAAACCTTCCGATTTGCAGAAATATAACCAAATGATACCTGAAATAAAGAAACGTCACTTCGGTAGTATCATTGCTTGTGCCGCCGGAGCAAAAGCAGATACGCAACCATTGGAATTATTGACAACACAAGTATATTCCCTTGATACAACCGACAGTGCCACGTTCCGCCAATTTTTCAAATGGGTATCGGCATCTGTCAGCGTTGGAAACCGGAGTATCGGCGCAACCGATGAGTTGATATTGCCTCCTCCGCCACAGGAAGTCAATAAAGTCATTTAATGTAAAACAATAATACAAGAAATAAATGATATTGAAAATCGTTGCCGGTGTGTTGATAGTGCTTTTGTACTTGTACAAACAAATAAAGCCTCACAAAAACGCATTGTTCCCGAAATACCAAAAATGGTTTTCTCAAATTGAACGGATATTTGATACTTTGTTGAAAATCATACCCGTCAAACCGTATCAATTAGGCAATGGTTTGGCGATAGACCTCTCAGCAGTAATTTTTTTACTGCTATTCATCCTGTTATTAATGATATAAAGTTATCAATATTCATGCGCCGTTTACCTGTTTATTTTTTAATGGATGTTTCCGAATCAATGGTTGGGAACCCCTTGAGCAGGTAGAAGAAAGAATCGCTATCGTCACAAGAAACAAGTGATGTTATTCCGGCAAAACAAACGGAAAATGTAAATTTAGAACAAATCATGAAACAAGATATAGAATTTCAAGGGGATTCAGACAAGGAAAAAGCCAAAGATGATGCTTTGGAAGCTACAATTAAAGGGAAACATATCACTTTACCCAATGGGAAGGTAGACCAGGAATATCGTTATTCTTTCAATATAGTAGAATTGCCTCCGGAAATAAAGGAAGTTATTTTTGTTGGATTGGAAAACATCGGTTTAACCTTTCAACCGGAAACAAAGGAAATTTCAGGAACCCCTACTAAAGCCGGAGATCACAAAATCACCATGAATTGCAAACGGAAAGATTGGGAAGAAGAAAAGCCTTTGATTACAAGGGAAATTACTTTGATTATCAATCCCAATCCACGATCGTTGTGGAATAATATTGAAACAGCTAAAGATATTGAATATTACAAACAGGATGAAGATAAGGCATTTGTGCAAGTAGCGTCCAAAAAAGTAGGTGGCATTTGGGGGATAGGAAAGAAGGAACAAGCACGAAAGGATATGGTTGCCGCCAGCCAGCGCGGACGTTCCCATGCTCACGAAGGCAAGGCGCGGGACGATGATTTCAGGTTATTTTTCGATGATTCATCGGAATGGTATGTGATGGTGGTGGCAGATGGCGCCGGTTCGGCAAAGTATTCCAGACGAGGTTCGCAAATAGCTTGTAAAACGGTTATAGACGTTTGTAAAGAAAAATTGGCTAAACAAAACAAAACCTTTGAACATCAAATTTCAGAATTTCAGAAAAACAAATCGGACGAAAACAGGAAAAAAACAGGAGATTTGCTTTATGAAATCATAGGCGCTGCTGCGTTTCAAGCCTATAAGAATATCGAAAAGGAAGCCAAGCAAGGTGAAAATAAACTGATAAAAGATTTTTCAACCACTCTTTTGCTGTCTATTTGCAAGAAATTTGACTTTGGATGGTTTACAGGTGCTTTTTGGGTAGGCGATGGTGGTATCGGTATTTACAATAAGGAAACATCGTCCGTAAAAATATTAGGGGAACCGGACAGCGGAGAATTTGCCGGACAAACACGTTTTTTGACCATGCTGGAAATAATGCAACCGGCTGAAATATACCGAAGATTACGTTTCGAGGTGCTTGATGATTTCACAGCTTTGATTCTTATGACCGATGGGATAACCGATCCGAAATTTGAAACCGATGCCAATCTATATAAATTTGAGAAATGGGATGATCTTTGGAACGATCTCAATGGGACAAATGAAGACGGTATCAAAGTGGATTTTTCTGATGATAATGAACAAGCAGCCGACCAGTTACTTCGATGGTTAAATTTTTGGTCGAAAGGAAATCATGACGACCGAACAATAGCAATACTTTTTTAATCATGGCGAAAACGATAAAAATAAACGCTTCAGACGGTTCTTCGGTTGAATTTGTAGATGACATCATCGGCGCAGGCGGTATGAAAGACGTCTATTTCAGTCCCGACAAATCGTATGTGGTAGCATTTTTTCGTGACAAACAGGATTTTAATGCCAAAGATCGCCTGCAAAATATCACTAGCGTTTATCGTGAGAGGATTTTCAACGCCGCAGGTGGTGAATATTGGAAAGATTTGTATTGCTGGCCTACCAAAATAGTAGAATACAACGGTAAATTAGGCTTGGTTTGTCCTACTTACCAAAAACATTTTTTCTTTTCAAAAGGCTCAATCAATAACGATTTCTTGGGAATCAAAGGAAAAGAGAAAGAAGGAAAATGGTTTGCTTCTGCAAAAAACCAGAATAAATTTCTGGCGCCGGAAGAGAAAGGCGACTGGTTCAAATATTTCCAGATAGGCATCCGTATCAGTCGTGCTGTCAGGCGATTACATGCTGCCGGACTTGCTCATTCGGATTTGTCCTATAAAAATGTACTGATTGACCCCACAACGGGACATGCTGCTATCATTGATATTGACGGTCTCGTGGTGCCGGGAAAATATCCGCCGGATGTGTTGGGAACGCCTGATTTTATTGCTCCCGAAGTGATTGCCACCAAGCAATTGAAAATCGGCGACAATGCACGTAAACTGCCCAGTATTGCAACAGACCGCCATGCGTTGGCGGTGATGATTTACATGTATTTGCTCTATCGTCATCCCTTGCGGGGTGGAAAGGTTTGGGATTTGGATTCTACCAAAGACGAAGAATTGTCAATGGGCTTGAAAGCATTGTTCGTGGAACATCCCACAGACAAAACCAACAGAGTAAAAATAAAAGACTTGCATCCAAGTCAGTTGCCTCAGGGAGACCCCGATAAAATACCCTATACCGTGTGCGGTCCATACTTGAAAAAGTTATTTGACAGGGCGTTTATTGACGGATTACACGATTCGGGTAAACGTCCTACAGCCGGAGAATGGGAAGAGGCGTTATTGAAAACAGTTGATCTGATGCAACCTTGCCAAAATCCAAAATGTTGGCACAAGTGGTTTGTCTTCGATAACACCACGAAGCCCAAATGTCCGTTTTGCGGCACCGAATATAGAGGTAAACTGCCGGTTCTAAATCTCTATTCTTCAAGAAGAACAGGTTCATTCACACCCGATGATTACCGGCTAATGGTCTATCACAATCAATACTTGTATCAATGGCACATCAATCGAAATATTTCACCCAATGAGCGATTGACGGACGAACAAAAAAAACCGGTGGGATACTTCGTGTACCACAACAATCAATGGTTGTTGATTAACCAGCGATTGAAAGACTTGGAAGATAAAACGGACGGGAAACTCATACCGATTGGACAATCCGTTACTCTGACTAATAGTAAACAGCTTCTTTTATCCAAAGATGAAGGAGGTAGATTAATCATTGTGCAAATGGTAAATTAAACGATATTTCTAACTAGTTATATGAATAACAAATTAAATTTCACAAACAATGAGTAAATTAAGTGAGTTAAAGCAATCAATACTTGCCGATGGCATAATTGACCGTGACGAAGTTGCGCAACTGAGAGAAGTCTTATTTGCCGATGGAGTGATAGACAAGGAAGAAGCAGAGTTTCTTTTTGAGTTGAATGATGCCGTTTCCGGCAAAAAGAATGATGCCGGTTGGAGCGCTCTTTTTGTAGAAGCCATTACTAATTTTCTATTGGAAGATGAAACATCTCCGGACGAAATTGACGATGCGGAAGCACAGTGGTTGCTGGCTAAGATTCAGGGAGATGGTCAAATTGACGGCATTGAACTTGACTTGTTGAAAAATCTGAAAGCCAAAGCCAAAGTTTTTCCTCAGTCATTAGCTGCGTTATTGAAATAAAGTTTTCATCAGAGAATCTCTGAATATGAATGATGTTTCAGAGATTTTCATTATAAAAAGACAATGGAACATAAGCACCATTATACCGGTCTTTCAGATGCACAAGTCATTGAAAGCCGTGAAAAACATGGGGAAAATATCTTAACCCCTCCTAAAAAAGAATCATTGTGGAAGGAATTTTTTGGAAAATTCACCGATCCGATTATAGTTATATTACTGGTAGCGCTTGCGTTGTCAATAGGCGTTGCAATTTATGAATTTTATACGGGACATGCAACAGGCGGCATCTTTTTTGAACCGGCAGGCATCGCAATAGCTGTCCTATTAGCTACTGTTGTAGGCTTTTTCTTCGAGTTGAGCGCAAGCAAGAAATTTGAAGTGTTAAACAAAGTGAATGATGACACATTAGTGAAAGTCATCCGCAACGGTAACATTTGTCAGATAGCCAAAAAAGAGGTGGTGGTCGGCGACATCGTTATTTTGGAAACCGGCGAAGAAGTACCCGCCGACGGCAACTTATTGGAGGCGGTTTCACTACAAATCAACGAATCTACGCTTACCGGAGAACCGGTCATTAAGAAAACCGTAAATCCGGATGATTTTGATAAGGATAGCACCTATCCATCCAATCATGCTTTGAAAGGCACAACGGTAGCTGACGGGCATGGCGTCATGGAAGTACTGAAAGTGGGAGATGCCACCGAATATGGAAAAGTATATGAAGGTTCACAAATTGACAATAGCGTTGAAACTCCCTTAAACAAGCAATTGGATAAACTGGCTGATTTAATTACAAAAGCAAGCTATGCCATTGCTATATTGATTGTTATGGGTCGGGTGATTGTTTATTTTCACGGCTTGGATACATTTGAATGGATAGGATTTGGCGGGTATTTGCTGAATACCATTATGATAGCCGTAACGGTGATTGTAGTGGCAGTACCGGAAGGTTTGCCGATGAGTGTTACACTGAGCCTTGCATTAAGCATGAAACGCATGCTTTCCACCAATAATCTTGTGCGCAAGATGCATGCCTGCGAAACGATGGGAGCGACTACCGTTATCTGTACGGACAAAACAGGGACGCTCACCCAAAACCGGATGAAAATATATCAAACGAATTTCTACGGGTTAAAACATCAAGAATTAGCGAATGACGAAATAAGTACTATCATCAAGGAAAGCATTGCGGTAAATTCTACGGCATACCTTGATTTTTCAGATGCTGCAAAAATAAAAGCTTTGGGCAATCCTACCGAAGGCGCTTTGTTGCTTTGGCTGCACGAACATCAAACCAACTATTTGCCACTACGGGAAGATGCCGAAGTGATTGAGCAACTGACATTCTCTACAGAGCATAAATACATGGCTACCGTGGTCAAATCGTCCTTGCTCAACAAAAAAATCATGTACATCAAAGGAGCGCCGGAAATCGTACTTTCGTTATGTAAAAACGTGCTGGTGGAGGGTAATCTTGTCGGGAAAGAAACATACGAACCCACAGTACAGGCACAATTACTTCAATACCAGGATCAGGCGATGCGCACATTGGGTTTTGCCTTTCAAATTATTGACAACGATGACAGCTACATCAAAGAAGGACGGTTAGCCGAAACCATTAATCTTACTTATCTGGGCATTGTTGCCATCTCCGACCCTGTAAGAGATGAAGTGCCTGATGCAGTGAAGAATTGTTTGGATGCAGGTATTGCTGTGAAAATTGTTACCGGTGATACGCCGGGTACCGCTAAGGAAATAGGCAGGCAGATAGGCTTGTGGGGTGCAAATGAATCGGATACGCATCATCTGACCGGCACGGAATTTGCAGCCATGCAGGACAAAGAACTGTTGGAGCGGATCGTTGATTTGAAAATTCTTTCCCGTGCCCGTCCGATGGATAAACAGCGGTTGGTTCAGTTGTTGCAGGCAAAGGAGATGGTGGTTGCCGTAACAGGCGATGGAACCAACGATGCTCCTGCATTGAACGCAGCACAGGTTGGCTTATCTATGGGCGATGGCACATCGGTAGCCAAGGAAGCGAGCGACATCACCATTTTGGATAATTCCTTCGGCAGCATTTCGAGAGCCGTGATGTGGGGACGGTCATTGTACCAGAACATACAGCGTTTCATCCTGTTTCAGATGACCATCAATGTTGCAGCCTGCCTGATAGTGCTTATCGGCGCTTTCCTCGGCACAGAATCTCCGTTGACTGTTACTCAGATGCTATGGGTGAATCTGATTATGGACACCTTTGCCGCATTAGCTTTAGCCTCGTTACCTCCCAACGAAAAAGTGATGAAGGATAAACCCCGCAAAACTACCGACCACATCATAAGTAAGGCGATGGCAAAAAATATCCTGAGTGTCGGGCTATTCTTCGTAGTGCTGTTGTTCGGTTTGGTACAGTATTTTAAACATGCGGATATTACGTCATTGGGACAATTCAACCTAACTGATTTTGGGTGTAGTTTCTTTGATTTCAGCAGTGGTAACGGATTAACTCCATACGAATTATCTTTGTTTTTCACTATTTTTGTGATGTTGCAATTTTGGAACATGTTTAATGCCAAAGCATTCATGACAGGCAAATCAGCGTTCAGGTCATTGCGCAACAGCAGTGGATTTTTGTCCATTGCCGTAGTTATATTAGTGGGACAATGGATAATCACCACCGCCGGTGGCGAAATGTTTAACGTTGTGGCATTGAAATTGTCGGATTGGGCGATTATCATCGGCGCTACATCCTTGGTGTTGTGGGTTGGAGAATTGATGAGACTTATAAAGAAAAATAACATACAGAAAGAAACGCATGGGAAATGACAAAGAAAGAACGTTATGAAAAAGTAATCGCTTGGTTTCAGCAAAATATGCCCGTAGCCGAAACGGAATTGCAGTATAACAATCCTTTCGAACTGCTGATAGCCGTTATCCTTTCCGCCCAATGTACCGATAAACGGGTAAATATGACTACTCTTAAATTGTATCGGGATTTTCCTACTCCGGAGGCTTTGGCTGCAAGTACTCCGGAGGTAATATATGAATACATCTGTAGTGTCTCCTATCCCAACAACAAAGCCAAGCATCTGGTTGGCATGGCACGGATGCTGGTAAACGATTTCAACAGCCAAGTACCCGACACGCTTGAGGAGCTTATTAAACTGCCGGGCGTAGGTAGAAAGACAGCCAATGTCATCCAATCCGTAGTGTTCAAGAAAGCGGCTATGGCAGTAGATACCCATGTGTTTCGCATAGCAAACCGAATCGGCTTGACAACGAACTCCAAAACACCGCTGGCTACCGAAAAAGAATTGATGCAATACATACCTACCGAATTAGTAGCCATTGCCCATCATTGGCTTATACTTCACGGACGTTACGTTTGTCAAGCCCGAACACCGAAATGCGACAAATGTGGCTTGCAGTTGATGTGTGATTATTACGTGCAAAAGCATAATGTAAAAAGTGAGCCGGCTCCTCAAGGAAGAAAGTAATCATAACATAAAAAATCCTTACCGGAATCTATCTCTAAGGAGACATCTATCCAATAAGGATTTTATGTAAATAAATTGGCAACCTCCTACTCTCCCACTGTTACGCAGTACCATCGGCGCATACGGACTTAACTGCTCTGTTCGGAATGGAAAGAGGTGTGTCCCCGTAGCTATAGTCACCAAAATAAGTTATGACTTAACATACAACATAGAAAAAATCTAAAATAACAAAATATACCTAAAAAACCATATATCAAAAAAGAGTACGGGCAATTAGTACTGCTCGGCTAAGATATTTCTACCCCTACACCTGCAGCCTATCAACGTCGTAGTCTACAACGACCCTTAAAGAAATCTTATCTCGTGGAGGGTTTCGTACTTAGATGCTTTCAGCACTTATCCCAATCCAGACGCAGATACCCGGCAATGCACCTGGCGGCACAACCGGTAAACCGGAGGTCTGTCCAACACGGTCCTCTCGTACTAGTGACGGAACCACTCAAATTTCTTACGCCCACGATAGATAGAGACCGAACTGTCTCACGACGTTCTGAACCCAGCTCGCGTGCCACTTTAATGGGCGAACAGCCCAACCCTTGGGACCTTCTCCAGCCCCGGGATGTGACGAGCCGACATCGAGGTGCCAAACCCCTCCGTCGATATGAACTCTTGGGAGGGATCAGCCTGTTATCCCCGGAGTACCTTTTATCCTTTGAGCGATGTCCCTTCCATACGGAAACACCGGATCACTATGCTCTAGTTTCCTACCTGGTCGACATGTACGTCTCACAGTCAAGCACCCTTATGCCATTACACTCTGAAAACGGTTACCAATCGTTTTGAGGGTACCTTAAGAAGCCTCCGTTACTCTTTTGGAGGCGACCACCCCAGTCAAACTACCCACCAAACAATGTCCTTGAAACAATCAAGTTAGAATCCAAATAAATAAAGGGTCGTATTTCAAGGGCGACTCCACGCATACTAGCGTACACGATTCACAGTCTCCGACCTATCCTACACATCACGTACCCGAATTCAATGTTAAGCTATAGTAAAGGTTCACGGGGTCTTTTCGTCCCATCGCGGGTAATCGGCATCTTCACCGATACTACAATTTCACTGAGCTCACGGTTGAGACAGTGTCCAGATCATTACACCATTCGTGCAGGTCGGAACTTACCCGACAAGGAATTTCGCTACCTTAGGACCGTTATAGTTACGGCCGCCGTTTACTGGGGCTTCAATTCAAACCTTCTCACACCTTGCGGCACGATAAGCTCTCCTCTTAACCTTCCAGCACCGGGCAGGTGTCAGGCTGTATACCGCATCTTTCGATTTCGCACAGCCCTGTGTTTTTGGTAAACAGTTGCCTGGACCTATTCTCTGCGCCCTCTCAATCTCTTGAGGAGGGACCCTTTATCCCGAAGTTACAGGGTCAATTTGCCTAGTTCCTTAACCGTGATTCACTCAAGCGCCTGAGTATTTTCTACCCGACCACGTGTGTCCGTTTACGGTACGGGTACCTGAGTAATTAACGTTTAGCGGGTTTTCTTGGGAGTCTGATTACATACACTATTGACTCATCCGAAGATTCATCATACTATCAGGTTCGACTCAGGTGGCGGATTTGCCTGCCACCATCAATATCTACACCATTCAACAGCCTATTCCGTCAGGCTGCGGTATTGTCACTACTCCGTCACCGCATCACTTACAAAGGTAGTACCGGAATATTAACCGGTTCGACCATCGACTTCTCCAATTATACTGGATGAGCCTTAGGACCCGACTTACCCTGATCCGATTAGCGTTGATCAGGAAACCTTAGTCTTTCGGCGAGGAGGTTTCTCACCTCCTTTATCGTTACTTATACCTACATTTGCGTTTCCATATACTCCAACACAACTTACGTCATATCTTCAACGTGAATATGGAATGCTCCCCTACCGATACTATAATACAATGTATCATACTATCCCACAGCTTCGGTAAGATGTTTATGCCCGAGTATTATCCACGCTAAATCCCTCGACTAGTGAGCTGTTACGCACTCTTTAAATGAATGGCTGCTTCCAAGCCAACATCCTAGCTGTCACGGCAATTTAACTTCGTTAGTTCAACTGAACATCTATTTGGGGACCTTAGCTGATGGTCCGGATTCTTCTCCTTTCGGACATGGACCTTAGCACCCATGCCCTCACTCCTATTCTAATAACTTCACATGCATTCGGAGTTCGTCAAGACTTGACAGGCGGTGAAGCCCTCGCGTCTTATCGGTAGCTCTACCTCATGGAAGAAATAAATAAGGCTGCACCTAAATGCATTTCGGGGAGTACGAGCTATCTCCAAGTTTGATTAGCCTTTCACCCCTACCCTCAGCTCATCCGGAAGCTTTTCAACGCTTATCGGTGCGGTCCTCCAGTCAGTGTTACCTAACCTTCAACCTGGCCAAGGGTAGATCACTTGGTTTCGCGTCTGTCCATTCCGACATAATTCGCCGCGTTAGGACTCGCTTTCGCTACGACTACGGATCTGAAATCCTTAATCAAAGCCGGAACAGACAACTCGTAGGTTCATTATGCAAAAGGCACGCCGTCACAATCAATTAAGACTGCTCCGACCGCTTGTAGGCGCATGGGTTCAGGAACTTTTTCACTCTTCTATTTGAAGTGCTTTTCACCTTTCCCTCACGGTACTGGTTCACTATCGGTCTCTCGGGAGTATTTAGCCTTACCGGATGGTCCCGGCAGATTCACACAGGATAACACGTGTCCCGCGCTACTCAGGATACTACTAAAATAATAAGAACCTGCGAATACGCAGCTTTCATGCTCTATGGCTGCACGTTCCAGTACATTCTTCTCAATTCCTATTACTTACAACGTAGTCCTACAACCCCGCCTATGCCGCAACATAAACGGTTTGGGCTAGTCCGCGTTCGCTCGCCACTACTAACGGAATCATTCTTTATTTTCTCTTCCTACGGGTACTAAGATGTTTCAGTTCCCCGCGTTTGCCTCCTATCAATAAAAATAGGATGATTGGTCTTCAACCAACCGGGTTGTCCCATTGGGAGATCTTCGGATCAAAGGTTATTTGCACCTACCCGAAGCTTTTCGCAGCTTATCACGTCCTTCATCGCCTCCGAGAGCCAAGGCATCCACCATGCGCCCTTATTCTTCTTTTTTGATCTCTTCTTTATGCATAACCGATATACATCATAAATAAAAGATAAATCACTTAGAAACTAAGCAACAAATCAAATATTAATACATACAACGGCTAGCTTTATTCGTTTTTACGTATAATTCGGTCTTTTAAACCTTATTCTATATTGTACATTATGTCAAAGAACGAATGCCATACATGAATCTTTAAATTCATATCAAGCAATGGTGGAGAATAACGGATTCGAACCGTTGACCCTCTGCGTGCAAAGCAATATGACATGAATCACATAATAAGCCTTGCAAGCTTTTCCTCCTGCGGCAAACATTCCGACAAACAAATACGTTTGTCAAAAGTCTGTCTGTTCATAATTTCATCTTAACTCAACCTTTCAAATGACTATTCATTTGGCTAATCATTTCAAAAGCGGTGCAAAGTAAAAGAATATATTAATTCCCTGCAAACTTTTAGAGCAATAAATTTAAAAAAAATTACAACAAATTATTAGCTAAACACTTAAGTAATTATCAATGTCTATTTTTCACCAACATTATTTTGTTCTTGCAATAGTTTCTTTCGCATATATCAGTTTCCCATCGTCGGTGATACCTTCAATGATTACTGAATACGTAGTAGCATCGTCGGCTGTATAAAAATTCGCCGATGCTTTGCCACCAACAATCTTTACATTAGGATTCCAATAAATCGTAGTACGCAGGTCAGGAACGTTATTCGACAGTTCTTCCGGCGTCGCATATACAGGCGAATAAAATTCTTTTGGACTTTGATAGCCAAAAGGCATTATTGACTTAATATTGAATTTTTCCACTTTTCGGAGTGCCTGATTAAATCCTCGTTTAGTCGTAAGTATAATAACTCCGTTTGCTCCGCGAGGTCCGAAAATAACTGACTGAGCGCCATCTTTTACAATCTCAATTTCGTCCAAATCATCAACTTCAAACATTGACAGGTAATCATTTTCTAGTTGAACACCATCCACCAATATCAACGGTTCGCCGTTATTACGGATGGAAACCTTATCACCGCTAACGACTACACCCCCTATTGTAGCCAATAAAGATAAGAGGTTATACGGGTGTCTTTTTTCTATTTCTTCTGCTGTAATAAGTGTGTTGAAAGGAGAAGAATAGGGTGATTTCCCTCTTTTCATTCTATTCTGTGTTGCTGTTACAACTACTTCATCAAGATATATGGTATGCATACCATTTTCCTGAATAAATTTATCATCTGCTTTGCTCAAATATTTTTCAAATACATTTCTGTTTCCCATTTGAGTCTGTGGTAAAGTAAAACGGCTTTTCGGGTAAGTTGCAGAATCCAGAAGAAGTTCTACACGAGAGCCGTTTTTAGGAGTAGTTGCCTGCACTACAAAACGAATACTGTCGCGAAATTCAGGGATATTGAATACGAATCTACCCTTGTTATCTGTAATAGTTTGTCCGAACAAGGCTTGTTCCATAGAAATAATGCTGACAGGATAATTTGCGGCCGGATTTGTCATCAATAATCCACCTTTTACCATACCTGACAGGGTAGGTCCCAACTCAAGATAGCTTTGCGGAGTTTGTATGTTGCCTTTCAGTATCGAGGAGACATCATATCTGCGCCATCCCTGTGTTAACATCAACACATCTAAATGATACATTTTTGTATGGTTTCTCCCAATGAAATAATATGCCGGGGATTCGATATACCCTTTAAGTTCGGAAGTCAGCAGCAAAGTGGACAGCACATTGACGGTAGTGTCGGGTAACACGTCCCGGTCGCTGGTTACAGACAAAGAAAAATTACCGGTCAACGCTTGCTGTTCTCCATTCCTGATATTGATTTGGGCAAAAACGGAGTCTCTTTTCTTATAATCCGTTTTATCAGTGGTAAATGAGAGCTGTGCCAAATCGTTTTCGTTGATTACAAAGATCAATCGTTCGCTCACAGGAGTTAGTTTGGAATCAGTGAGTAGAATTTGGAAAACGCTCGATGGAAAATCTGTCTTGTTGATTGAAATAAATTCTTTTGTATCATCCCAGCGAGATGCGTTTAACACAAATCCACGACAATGAACGATCAGATACAGTGGTTCGGGAAAAGTGAAACCGGCTGATTGTGCAAGTGAAATATTTATCCGGTCGTCCAGGTTGTTTACTTTTAAGGCAACAACACTGTCTAATGCTGCCGGAAGTTCGAACTTTCGTTCTACGCCTTTATCGTTTTTGCATAGAGCGAAATTCTTCTCTCCCGTAACAGTAAATAAACTAAAACTACCCATTCCCATGTGTTGCGAAACGAAAGTATCAATGGTATCTCCTTTTTCACCGACAATGATTCCGCTGATGTTTTCACCCAAACCGGATGAATTTATGGCTTTGAAAGCAATGCGGTTATGAAGACCGGAAGGTAATTGACCTCCTTCGGGAAGGAACGAAACATCGAAGTCATCATTTGCTATTTCAATGGGAATGTATTCCTTATGGAACTTTCCCTTGTAATCGTATTTCACATATAACACAGAGATTTTGCCCTTTTTGGGTGGTTCCAATGTCAGACGAATCATACCGTCTTCATCAGGATGAAGCGTTTTTATTTTTTGTTTTTCATCAAGGATTTGTATTTTTTCGGATATGATAGGTGTTTGGTTTTCGGTGTCTATAAACTGCAATTCGGCTTTTATCCGCTTCTTTTCATCATAAGTAAAAGTAGCTTTCGTGTAGTACAAAGCGGAAAGCGGATCGCCCACCATGATTTTTCTTTTAAAGAAATAATCTTCTCCTTGTCCTTCCATAAACCGCGTATAGAAACGGAGTTGATAGGTCCCTTCGGCGATGTCTTCCGGCAAAGACATATAGCCGTGATAAGCTCCTTCCACCGGACGGATTTTCACACGGCATATCAGAGCATCCAAAGGATCAATAAGTTCTGCGTAAACGTATCGACTCGTCGTGTCGGGACGATGTGATAAAGCCTCAACCAAAAAAACACGAAACCAAACATCTTCGCCTCCCAAATAATACGATTTATCGGTTTGCACATGAATTTTTTCCATTGGATAAGCATTTATCTGCTTGTTGAAACTACTTACAATGGAATCGGGAGATACAATCCCGTCTTGTTGGGCATAAAAAGATACCGGAAACAAGATTGCTAACAAAATAAATACGGCATATTTCATAAAATAGGAAGTAAATAGTATAGTATGACTAAAATAAGCCCGTAACGCACTTATTTGTTTTTACAAATGTACATAATAAAAACGATTTTTTCAAATAGAGGCATAAAAATACTTGGTTCATTAGACATTGCCAATGAGGGGATATGAAGTTGTTCTGGATTCATAAATTGCTTATATTCAATTGTTTGCCAAATTCTTTACTTATGTATTCTCCTGATTCACAGAACGGTAGCAATGTCTTAGCGGCATTCTACGACCTATCCGGCAGGTAACAAGCTGGTAACCACAGGTAAACTACGACACAGGGTCGTAGCTAGGTCGTAGATACCTCGTAGTTACCTCGTAGATACCCCATAGATACCTCGTAAAATGCACTACGGTAAATAGTATTAAAATGAATAGTTGCTAAATGCACAACAGGTGGAAGATGATAAACTTCAGATATTCCCTTAAACCTGCAAGCAAAAAGTTGTTAATTTAGAAAAGAATTGGGTGTTTCATAAAATATGCTGTTTGTTCATACGTATCCATACTTGATATAAAGATTGCATTTAATACTTGAATCTACGCGGGTACCAAAACTTAACTATTTACGATATTTTTAATATTTTTTTATAATTTACGAAGAGATTATTTATACTATTTTACTAAGTACATGACAAAAATTTAAAAATATCTATTTCATGTGTGCATTTGGGATTCAGCAAGATGTTAGCAATCATTCCCAATCCATATTTGAATAGACTTTTCGCCATTCGTCCATGTTTTTTTG
>SNRY01000100.1_pt1 | contig 33084 bp, 23 predicted proteins | sample 4693421 | NCBI WGS metagenome assembly SNRY01 (sample SAMN11003215, study PRJNA524138) | termite gut metagenome | isolation source: Bacteroidetes bacterial symbionts from single cell of protist host amplifed... | host: Streblomastix strix ... | reverse complement strand
AATATCCATCAAAGCATACGACATTATAATGATAATATCCCCCGGTACCACTTTGCGTGCCGCCCCTCCGTTCAAACAGATGTTACCGGAACCGCGTTCGCCTTTTATGACGTAAGTTTCAAAGCGTTCTCCGTTATTATTGTTGACAATAGAAACCTTTTCGCCTGCTATCAGATTCGCAGCTTCCATCAGGTCCTCGTCAATCGTGATACTTCCCATGTAATTTAAGTTGGCTTCTGTTACACGCACGCAGTGTAATTTCGACTTTAATACTTCAATCATCATAAGATTATAATCAGCTTAAAGATTTAAGGTTTTCTATACGTGATATTGTCTATCAGACGGACTTCCCCGCAATGTACAGCGATACAGCCAACAATGTGAGAGGCTTCGTTCCAACCCTCAACATCTTGCAAGTTCTTTCCATTTACAATTTTAAAATATTCTAAACGCAAGGAAGGAACCGCCGCTACGGCATTTTCCACCAATTGACGGGTTTCATTTATGGAATGGCAAGAGGCATAAACACGACTTTCAGATAAAATCCGGTAAATTTCCGGTGCGCTTTCACGCTCGCAAGGCGAGAGACGGGTGTTGCGACTACTCATGGCAAGCCCATTTGCTTCACGAACGATGGGACAACCCACTATTTCAATATTGTATTTTAACTGACGAACCATCTCACGGACGATAGCCAACTGCTGGAAATCTTTCTCTCCGAAATAAGCCCTGTGAGGTTGTACTGCATCGAACAGCTTGCTTACAATTTGGCAGACTCCATTGAAATGCCCCGGACGGAAAGCTCCTTCCATAAAGGTATCTAACGGCGGATAACTAAATTGACGGGTATCGGGCTGGGGATACATTTCTTCAACCGAAGGAGCAAAAACGAGAGAAACTCCGGCAGCTTCCAGCAATTTGCAATCGGCTTCTAATGTACGGGGGTATTTGAGTAAATCGTTTTTATCGTTGAATTGGGTTGGATTAACAAATATGCTGGCTACGGTTATATCATTCTCCTTTGTGCTACGCCTCACCAGCGAGATGTGCCCTTCATGCAAAGCCCCCATGGTAGGCACAAATCCTATACTTTTATGTTGAATTTTCAAATTCGACAACGCAGTTTGTAAATCCGTTATCAGATATATCGTTCTCATAATCGTAGATAATCTATGATAAAAGCGGTGCAAATATAAAAGATTCTTTACCCATAAAAGAATAATGAGCGGACATTAATCAATATCCCCTACTTTAAGCACATTGTAAGAAATGCCGGTGTCATACACATCGGTCTCTTCTATTTTCTTCACCATCTTTACTACACGAATGGTAATGGGCAGCGCAATAACTTCGTAAAGAGACTTCAATACTATCTGTATTCCCATAAGCGTTAGCAGTTCTTCCAAAGAAACAAGCCCGCCAAAAGCTATCGGGAAAAATATCAAAGAGTCGGCTGTTTCTCCGACTATGGTTGACCATATAGCGCGGACAGAAAAATATTTCCCCTTTCCGGCTACCTTCATCCGGCTCATTACATAAGCATTCAGGAATGAACCTGCCAAGAAAGCGATAAAGCTGGCGCAGGTTATTCGCGGAGCCATGCCGAACACAAAGTTAAATCCTTCTTCTCCTTCCCAAAACGAAGCGGCGGGAATGGCAACCGCCACTTGCGTTACTGCTATTACTAAAAAGTTCGTAATGAACCCGATCCAGATAATGAGGCGCGCTTTCTTAAATCCCCAGACTTCCACAATGCAGTCATTAATAATATAGGATATGGGAAAAACGAGTAAACCGCCGGTAAGGATAATGTTGAAAACTTGAATTATTTTCGTCTCAAGCAAGTTGGATGTAATGAGGCATACACTGAATAGAATGCCAAAAAGCATAAAAATTACTGATACTTTGCTGTTCATAGGTCTTGTTTTTTACGTGGTGTTCAAGCACACGGTGATTATTAATTAATGCATCTCATTGTATTACGATTTAATAACACGCAAAAATACAATAATAACCCGTAGTACAAAAGAAGAATTTGCAGGTAAATCAGATAAGAATTTAAGATTGGCAAGCAGATTAGATAAGAGAATAACTTACTTTTGTAAGAGAAATAACTACGGATAATTCTTAAAAATATATATCATGAAAAACTTTATGGACGAAAACTTTCTGCTACAGACGGAAACTGCGCAAAAGTTGTACCACGAACATGCGGCAAAGCTGCCCATCATTGACTATCATTGCCATTTAAACCCGCAAATGATAGCCAATGACCACAAATTCAAATCCATTACCGAGGTGTGGCTAAGCGGGGATCATTATAAATGGCGCGCCATGCGTACCAATGGGGTGGAAGAGCGTTATTGCACCGGCAAGGATACGAGCGATTGGGAAAAGTTTGAGAAGTGGGCGGAAACCGTTCCTTATACGCTGCGGAACCCGCTCTATCATTGGACGCACTTGGAATTGAAAACGGCATTCGGCATCCATAAAATAGTAAACCCTAAAACGGCACGTGAAATATACGATGAATGTAACGAGAAGTTGACGAAGCCCGAATATTCCGCTCGCGGCATGATGCGCCGCTACCGGGTGGAGGTGGTTTGTACTACGGACGACCCTGTGGATTCTCTTGAACACCATATTGCTACCCGTGCAAATGGATTTGAAGTGAAGGTACTCCCCACATGGCGACCCGATAAAGCAATGGCTGTGGAGGTTCCCGCCGATTTCCGCGCGTATGTGGAAAAGTTATCGGAAGTAAGCGGCGTTGCTATTTCTTCTTTTGACGATATGGTTACAGCTTTGCAGAAGCGGCATGACTTTTTTGCCGAACAAGGGTGCAAGCTTTCCGACCACGGTTTGGAAGAGTTCTATGCGGAGGATTATACCGATGCCGAAATTAAATCCATATTTAATAAGGTATATGGCGGCAAAGGACTTTCCCAAGAAGAAGTATTGAAGTTCAAATCAGCCATGCTCATCGTATTCGGTGAAATGGATTGGGAAAAGGGATGGGCACAGCAATTCCACTACGGAACTATCCGCAATAACAACAGCCGGATGTTTAAATTGATAGGACCCGATACGGGATTCGATTCTATCGGTGAGTTCAATACCGCCAAAACAATGGCTAAGCTCTTGGACCGCCTGAACACTGCCGGCAAGTTGACTAAGACGATTCTGTATAATCTCAATCCTTCTGCCAACGAAGTAATTGCTACGATGATAGGAAACTTCCAAGACGGTACGATACCGGGCAAAATACAATTCGGTTCCGGCTGGTGGTTCTTGGATCAAAAGAACGGTATGGAGAAACAGATGAATGCGCTGTCCGTTTTAGGATTGTTGAGCCGCTTTGTGGGCATGTTGACGGATTCCCGCAGCTTCCTTTCTTATCCGCGTCATGAGTATTTTCGCCGCACATTGTGTAATTTGGTGGGGCATGATGTGGAGAATGGCGAGATTCCCGTTTCAGAAATGGAGCGTGTATGCCAAATGGTGGAGGATATTAGTTATTACAATGCAAAGAACTACTTCCGGTTCTAACGCCATCAATCATTTTAAAGATATTTCAATACACCCAAATAGGTTCGTAGCGAATTTATTCTATATTTGCCGGATATTTGGGTGTATGTATGAAATTATTTCCTATCATTTCGGCGTTGCTCCTTATTCTTGGGGCTAATTTCTATGTGTTTTATAGGCTTTGGGCGATGCTTCCGACCGGTGTGGGCAGGGTATTGCTTGTGGTTTTTGGGATAGTTGCCCTATCCTCTTTTGTGCTTGTTCAGGTAGTTGGGAATAATCTTCCATTGCCCCTTGCCGCACTCATGTACAGAGTGGGTACAACGTGGTTCTTCATCTTCATATACTTGCTGATAATTTTTCTTTTGCTTGAATTGATACGGGTTACCGGTCTGCTTCCCGTCGCCAGATTCATGTATGAAAGTTGGTACGGGTTTGGTGTGTTGGCAGGAGCCTTGACTCTGATTCTAACGGGAGGATACATTGTCTATCTACACAAAGCAAGAGTGGAATTATCCCTTACTGTCAATAAAGAGGTGGGAGCGGAACGTTCTTTGAAGATTGTAGCCATTAGCGATCTCCATTTGGGGTATGGCATAGGGCGAAAAGAGTTTGAGGGTTGGGTGGAACTGATAAACAAAGAGCATCCGGACATCGTATTAATTGCCGGAGATGCAATAGATAACAGCGTTCGCCCGCTGTATGAGCGGGGTATTGCCGAATCATTCAGGCAAATAAATGCTAACTATGGGGTGTACGCCTCGCCGGGCAATCACGAATACATAACCGGCATCTCAAACAGCCTTGCTTTTTTGAAAGAAGCGGGGGTAACGGTGCTACGAGATTCCGTAGCCTTTATAAACAATACTTTCTATATTGCAGGACGTGATGACAGGTCAAACAGCGCAAGAAAGTCCGTGGAAGAACTGACGGATACTTTAGATAAATCGAAGCTCCTGATACTACTCGACCATCAGCCTTATCATCTGGAACAGGCAGAAAAAAACGGAGTTGACCTTCAGATTTCGGGACATACGCATCACGGACAAATCGTCCCTATCTCATGGATCACCGAAATGATCTATGAAAAAGCGCACGGTTACCTCAAAAAAGGCGATAGCCACATTTATGTCAGTTCCGGTTTAGGGCTTTGGGGAGGAAAGTTTAGGATAGGAACGCGGTCGGAGTATGTGGTTATTCATCTTACACCTAAATAATTCCAATTGTTGATATATGATAGATGCCTACCTGAATACTATAATTTGTGGGGATTGTTTGGAAACGATGAGGAAAATGCCAAGTAATTCTGTTGATTTAGTTGTAACCTCGCCACCATACAATCTTAAAAACTCTACAGGAAACGGTATGAAATCTTGCACTACCAGTGGAAAATGGGCTGGTGCAGCTTTACAAAACGGATATACTCATCATGATGATTGTATGCCTCACGACAAATATGTGGAATGGCAACAAACTTGTCTTTCTGAAATGTTTCGACTGATTAAAGAAGACGGAGCGATTTTCTATAATCACAAATGGCGAGTACAAAACGGTTTATTGCAAGACAGGCATGATATTGTCAGTGGATTTCCTGTTCGTCAAATTATTATTTGGAAGCGGAAGGGGGGGATCAACTTTAATCCCGGCTATTTTCTGCCTACCTATGAGGTTATTTATCTTATTGCCAAACCAAAGTTCAAACTTACTCCCAAAGCAAATTCGTATGGCGATGTGTGGGAATTTACCCAGGAAATGAAGAATGAACATCCGGCTCCATTTCCTGTAGCTCTAATAGAGAGAATTGTCGGTTCAACGAATGCTCAAATCATATTAGATCCATTTATGGGCAGCGGGACGACTGCCATTGTTGCCATAGGATTGAAACGTAGTTATATAGGTATTGAATTGTCGCCCGAATACTGTATGATGTCCAAAGAAAGAATTGAAAGAAATAAAGAACGAAGTGAATTATTAAGGTATGAGATACCTACTCTTTTTCAAATGGAAACATGACATCTATGAAGAAATTCACCAAAGAGGATTTGATTAATGAGTTTAAGCAGATTGCAGAAAGAGGTTGGATTGAAAATGCAAGAACGGGTAACTGTGGAGGTGTTGGAAATACACTGGAAGATTTATTGGGTATTGAAGAAAACAATCTGCCTATCCCTAATGCGGCAGAATGGGAATTAAAGGCACAAAGAGTAAATGCGTCTTCACTTATCACCTTGTTTCACGTAGAGCCTTCGCCCAGAGCGATGAAGCTTGTGCCACAACTTTTACTCCCGAATTATGGCTGGGCGCATCAAGAAGCAAACAAAAAGTATTCAGAAAGCGAAAGGAGTTTCCGCCAAACTATTCATGGAAAGTCGCCAAGCGATCGTGGATTTATGGTAAAGGTAGATAGAGCTAATTGGAAAGTATGTATATCTTTCGATTGCAAACAAGTAACTGAGAAACATGCCGACTGGTTGAAGGAAATAGATACGAGGACAGGATTGGATGAACTAAATCCACAACCATATTGGGGTTTTGACGATTTAGCTAGTAAAGCAGGCACAAAGCTTTTGAATTGTTTTTATGTACAAGCCGATGTGAAGAAAGAAAATGGAAAGGAGTATTATTGGTATAACCAAGTGATGATGTTGCAGAAGTTTAGCTTTGAAGGATTTCTTCAAGAGATTGAGAATGGTAATATCCTCGTTGATTTTGATGCACGGACAGGACATAATCATGGAACGAAGTTTCGATTGAGGCAACATCGTTTGCCAAATCTATATGAGAAAGTAACTATTATTATAAATTCAAACCATGCAGGAGAAAATAATCATTCTTGATTTTGGTTCCCAAACCACCCAACTCATTGCTCGCAGAGTGCGTGAGCTGGATACCTATTGCGAAATACTTCCTTATAATAAGTTTCCTGACGGCGACGAAACCGTAAAAGGGGTTATTCTTTCGGGTAGCCCTTTTTCTGTATATGATGCAACTGCTTTCAAAGCTGATTTGAGTAACATCCGAGGGAGGTACCCTGTTCTGGGAATATGTTACGGCGCCCAGTTCATGGCATATACGGCGGGCGGAAAGGTAGAACCTGCCGGAACGCGTGAATACGGTCGCGCCCGTTTGGTTTCTTTCAGTAAAGAGAACGCCCTTTTCAAAGGTATAAAAGAGAACACGCAAGTGTGGATGAGTCATGGTGATACAATAACCGGCATACCGGAAAACTTCAAGCCCATTGCTTCAACAGATAAAGTTGCCATCGCCGCTTATCAAATAAAGGATGAAAATGTATGGGGCGTACAGTTTCACCCCGAAGTGTTTCATACCGAAGAAGGCGTTCAGATAGTAAGAAACTTTGTGGTGGATGTATGCGGTTGCAAGCAAGATTGGTCGCCTGCTTCGTTTATCGAAACAACCGTTGCTCAACTAAAAGCGCAACTGGGTGATGATAAGGTGGTGTTGGGATTGAGCGGGGGGGTGGATTCTTCGGTAGCCGCTGTGTTGCTGAATAAAGCTGCGGGTAAAAACCTGACTTGCATCTTCGTAGATCATGGAATGCTCCGCAAAGACGAGTTCCGCAATGTGATGAACGATTACGAATGTTTGGGATTAAACGTAACCGGTGTGGACGCAAGCGTCAAGTTTTTCAGAGAGCTTGAAGGTGTTGTGGAGCCGGAACGCAAGCGAAAGATTATCGGCAAAGGCTTTATAGATGTATTCAATGAAGAAGCCCGGAAGATAAAGGATGTAAAATGGCTGGCGCAAGGAACTATTTATCCCGATTGCATTGAATCTCTTTCCATCACCGGCATGGTTATCAAAAGCCACCACAATGTGGGCGGGCTTCCCGAAAAGATGAATCTGAAACTCTGCGAACCGCTCCGCCTGTTGTTTAAAGACGAAGTGCGGCGCGTGGGCAGGGAATTGGGTATGCCGGAGCATCTGATTACCCGCCACCCGTTTCCGGGACCGGGCTTGGCTGTGCGCATTCTCGGAGACATTACCCCTGAGAAAGTACGCATTCTGCAAGAAGCCGATGACCTATTTATTCAAGGATTGCGTGATTGGAAGTTGTACGACCAAGTTTGGCAGGCGGGAGTTATTCTACTTTCCGTGCAATCCGTCGGTGTTATGGGAGACGAACGTACCTATGAGAGCGTGGTTGCTCTGCGCGCCGTAACCTCTACCGATGCCATGACGGCAGATTGGGCGCATCTGCCTTATGAATTTCTGGGTAAAGTTTCCAATGATATTATTAATAAGGTGAAAGGGGTGAACAGGGTAACCTACGATATAAGCTCAAAACCCCCTGCAACAATAGAATGGGAGTAGAGTTCCGTTGAAAGTGGAAAGTGGAAAGTGGAGAGAACTTTCCACTCTCCACTTTTACTTTTCAATTTTCAACTAAAATCGCCTCAGTTTTGGGCTAAAACTTCCTTAACTTTGATTCAAAACCACCCTGGTTTTGAATCAAAATGACCCTGGTTTTGAATCAAAATGACCCTGGTTTTGAATCAAACCCAACCCGGTTTCGGATCAAAGCGTGGTTAGTTTTGACCCAAAAATGAGGTATTTTTAGTTAAAATAGGGGTGGTTTTGGCTCAAAACGGGGTGGTTTTAGCCCAAAACAAGTGAGGGTGTAAACAAAAATCAGGTGATTTTCAATCAGATACCTACAAATATAACACAATTCCCGGAAAACAACCGGCAGTTGCCGGAAAATCTGACGCAACAAAGTTACAATTACAGTTACATTGCAAAAAGAAAGGGAAGCATCCTCGCGGATACTCCCCATTCCGAACCTTCTTCCGATGGAAAAAGATTACTATAGAAAGAGAGAATTATAACCTGTGTACCCCCTTTTTCGGAGCATCTAATTGTGGGTTTCCCCTGTAAGAGATTCTTCCACTTCCGGTTCTTCGAGCTTTTAAGGCAGATACGGCACGGCAAGATATGCTACCGGAACCGGTAACCTCAGCCGAAACCACATTCGCTTCCAATTTCACGGCATCTATGTCGCCGGAACCGGAAATCGTATAATCCGCACCTTGAGTTGTTCCCGATAAGTCGATATTCCCCGAACCGGTAACATGAGCCTGCGTATTTTCCGCCGTTACGCGATTCAACTCTATATCTCCCGAACCGGTAACAGACAAAGAAAGTTGTGCACAACGAATATCCGAACCGCTAATATCCCCCGAACCGGTAACGGACAAGTGTAAATCCTTATCGGTTTTCATTCCGGAAGCTATGGCTATGTCACCGGAACCGGTAACTTCCATTGCATCAAGTGACGGAGCAAACACTCTGACCTCCAGCTTTCCCGTATTAAAAACCTGCGTATTCTTCTTAAACCTCACATTCAAATAGTCATCTTCCGTATATATCTCCAGCAAATCAACCACATTGTCCGGTCCATACACTTCAACGTACACCTTGTCTTCAGTTTGCGTATAAATCACATTGGGGCTTCCCATTAATCGTATGGCATTAAAGTCGTCTGTTTTCACTATTCGAGTAATATAACTCTTACTTGCCTCCGTTCTCTGAATGTTAACACAAGAGTGAGAACACAAACAAGACCAACCAACTACCGCTGCAATCAATAAATTCTTCATATCAAATCCTTTTTATTGTTAGTACTTTCATTTAGATAGATATTCGTGTACTTAGACGCAAGTAGCATTGAAAACGTTGCATTAATACCTTACTTTTTTATTACATTATCTCCATACACATCCGCCCGTTATGATACGGGCATTTCCAGAAGCCGGCTTTGTCGTCATCACGGTTTATTGTCCCGTCGCTTCGCAAACTCCAAAACCATTCTCCATTGTTATAATCAACAATATGCAGCTTAATAAAGTTCAAACAGTCTATAACTTTTTTCAAAGCCTCTTTATCTCCAAAGTTCCGGTACAGATTATAGTAGCCTACCACGGCTTCGGCTTGCGCCCACCAATGGCGGTCGCCGTCAACATGCCCGGTACCGGAATCCTTTTCATAAATCATACCTGCTCCGTAGGTAAATCCTTCGGAAGCAGCACGGGCTATTTGCTTTACAACAGGTGCAAGAGAATCCAACAATTCCAAATCACCCAACCCCCAAGCCGCCTCATAGAGAAGCCAAGAAGCCTCAATGTCGTGCCCATAAGAAACAATATTGCTTTTACATACCCAATCGTCATCAAAGAAAAGGCGTAAATGCCCGCTTTCTTTATCCAATATCTTATCGGTAAACAGGTATATAAGATTACGCAATTTACTTTCCAGTCGAGGGTCTTTCCACACCCGGTAAAGGTTGGTGTACGGTTCCAGAATATGGAGATGGGTGTTCATGGTTTTGCGCTCATTGGCATCTTTTTCACTCAAACGCATATCGGCAATCTCTTTCCACTCACGGGTAAGAGCTTCGCAGTAGCCGTTTTTTACCAAGTCGAAACTATGCGCCTCTATACTTTCAAAAAGATGGATAGCATACGTCAAGGCTTCGGCATCCCCCGTGGCGCGATGATACTCACTCAGCCCATAAATGGCAAAACCAATTGCATATATCTGCTTTTTAGTATCCAAAGGGTTATTCTTATAATCGAGTGACCAGTATATGCCGCCAAACTCCTTGTCATAAAAGCAATCAATGATGATTCGTTTGGCGCGGGTGGCTATATTCAAATAGGTTTCATCTTTCAGTAAACGATAGGCAGCGGAGAACGTCCAGAGTATCCGGGCGTTAAGGATAGCTCCTTTATCAGCTTCGGGTTTCAGCTCTTCATTGCCGGTAATACGACCGTAAAAGCCGCCATTCACACCATCCGGCATGTTCTTTATCCAATAAGGAAGAATATTATCAACTAATATACTCCTCAATTCATTCTTCAGTTGCGAGATTCTTTTATTCATAAGATACTATTTTTACGACAACGGCAAAAACTTACCCCAACCCTTCCCAGAGAAGAATCGGGGTAACACTAAGAGCAATTAATGATTATGATTTTTGACCGGCAGCCTCTCTTCTGGCTTCCAATTCTGCTGTAACTTCTTTTACTCTCCTTTCCGACAAAGGATAGAACATCATTCCGACAACAGCCAATATACAACTGATTGCCGGCAACCAACTCATCATCAGCCTTACTCCGAGAATAGCATGTTCCGTCTGCATTGCCGCATTTTGGTCATAACCGAACCAAGCCAGCAACCAACCTGTCATTGCTGCGCCAAATGCCCAGCCCAGTTTTTGCGACATAGACGAAGAGGAAAAGATAAGCCCCGTAGCACGACGACCTGTCCTTAATTCCTGATGATCTACTATGTCGGCATACATGCTCCAAAGCAAAGGCAACACATAACCGGCGCACACGGAAACCAATACCTGCAATACTAAAATAAACACTATCTGGTTAGGGGTAAGCGTGAAGAAAACAGCGCTCAACCCGGCAGCAAGCGCCATGGCTATCATATAAGTAGTCTTTTTGCCATATTTATTGGACAAAGGAGCTGCCAACGCCACGCCAATCATATTGGCGCTCTGCCCCACTAACAAGTAGATGGTAGCCATTGTCCAACCCAAGTACGGCATCTTATAATTTACCTGAATGTAATCAGCAAAATAAAAAAGCGCCACGCCGTCACGGATAGCATTGAAAAGCAACGCTGCCAAGCCTGACCCCATTAGAATCCACCATGGATAGTTTTTCGCCAGATTGCGCAGGTCTTGACTCACCGATACTCCACTTTCTTCTTCGCTAATTATCGGCTTTACCCGTTCGCGAGTCCATTTGAAACAGAAGAAAAACAGAACGGCACAAAGCACACCGATAACGGCTACAGCGCACGTCCATCCCATAGGCTCCAAACTGACTTCGGTACCTTCCACTACCTCAAAACCATCCGAAGCCGAATGAAAGAAACCTGCAAAAAAGTCCACCAACGGTTGCAGTAACATAAACGTAATAAAGCTCCCTATGAAAGCAAAGAACATGCGGTAAGAAGCCAGCGTATTACGCTCTTTCGGTTCGGAAGACATCACACCGAGTAACGATGCGTAGGGCACATTCACCGCCGTATAGACCATCATCATCAGCGTATAGGCAATGTAAGCATAAATCAGCTTGCCGTTTTCATTCAAATCAGGCGTATAAAAAGTGATCATGCCCATCACGGCAAAAGGAATAGCAAACCACAACAGGTATGGACGATACTTACCCCAGGGACTTTTGGTGCGGTCGGCTACAATACCCATGAGGGGATCAATCAAAGAATCCCAAACACGGGTTATCAAAAACATAGTACCGGCAGCGGCAGGTGAGATACCGAAGACTTTTGTGTAGAAAAACAACAAGTACATCCCGAATATCTTCCAGAACATGGACGATGCCATATCCCCCAAACCGTAACCGACCTTCTCTCTAAGTGTAATCATGGTAATATGTGTGTATTCAAGGAATTAACTCAAGGTTTCTTTCGATTAGCTTCTTCAACGTTTCCACCGATGCGGAGGAACTCAATCCGTCTTGCGGCGTATTCATGCAATAATCTACCAGCTTGTCAATGGTAGAAGTTGCCACATGCACTCGTGTATCCGAGGAAGCATAGTATATAAATACGGTTCCGTCATCATCAGCTATCCAACCGTTGGTAAAGAGTACGTTCGACACATCGCCTATGCGTTCTTCCCCTTGCGGAGCCATGAAATGTCCTGCCGGAGCGGCTGTTATCTTGGAAGGATCATCAAGTGCAGTCATATACATATAAAGCACGTAGCGCAAACCGGCAGCGCAACCGCGTACTCCGTGCGCCAGATGCAACCAGCCTTTCGGCGTTTTGATGGGATGCGGACCCTCACCGTTCTTCACTTCTTTGATAGTATGGTAATAACGCTTGTCAATAATCGTCTCATCTTTTACCACGGCGTTTGTAATATCGTCTATCAATGCCCATCCGATGCCTCCGCCGCTTCCCGCATCAATAAATCCGTCTTGCGGACGGGTATAAAGCGCATACTTACCATTTACAAATTCAGGGTGAAGCACCACGTTCCGTTGCTGGCTCTTGCTTTTTAAATCGGGTAAACGCTCCCAATTAATCAAATCCTTAGTACGTGCAATAGCTGCCGTGGCAGTTGCAGAAGAAAGATCGCCCGCCGGAGCATTGCCATCCTTCCGCTCCGCACAAAAGAAACCGTACACCCAACCGTCTTCATGTACAGTCAAGCGCATATCATAAATGTTTGTAGCAGGAATCAAGTCTTCCGGCATCGTTACGGGATAATTCCAAAAGCGGAAATTGTCAATACCGTTAGGGCTTTCCGCCACAGCAAAGAAAGATTTCCTGTCAACCCCCTCCACGCGCACAACAAGTACATACTTACCCTTCCATTTAATTGCGCCGGAATTCATTGTAGCATTCATCCCTATGCGCTCCATCACATAAGGGTTCGTCTTTTCGTTCAAATCATACCGCCAAAACACCGGAGTATGGGCAGCCGTCAACGCCGGATACTTATACCGCGTAACAATGCCGTTACCTGTTTCTGCCGCCACCTCATTCTTTCTGGAAAGAAAAGCCTCATGCTCTACCAGCAAGTTCTTTATTCTATCATTTAACAGAGCCATAAAATTGTATTTATTTCGTTAACTAATTTATTGTCTACTAAACAAACGCATTACTCCTTCACCTCAATTTACCGTAAACGCCTCTTTCAGCAAACTCTTATCTTCCGAAGAAGGTCCTACCATGACACTATATTCCCCTGCTTCCACAACCCAATTCATCTTTTTATCGTGAAAGGCAAGTTTGTCCGGCGTAACAGTAAACGTTACCTCTTTCTTTTCACCCGGATTCAACGCAATGCGGGCAAAGTCCTTGAGTTCCTTCACCGGACGGGTAACACTACTGTACTTGTCTCGAATATAGAGTTGAACGATCTCCACTCCGGCACGATTACCGGTATTCGTTACATTGAAGCTAACCTTCAACTCGCCGTCTTTCTTTATTTCAGATGCGGAAAGTTTCACATCACTGTAAGCATAAGTGGTATAAGACAGCCCATAACCAAACGACCAAAGCGGCGTACTTGGTTTCACTGCATACGGATGGAAGTATTGTGAGGGTTTGTGATTATATATCATTTGCATTTGCCCGATACTGCGAGGTATGGTAACAGCTAACTTTGCCGACGGATTTACCTTGCCGTATACTATTTCAGCTACAGCCTGCCCGCCATACATACCCGGCTCCCATGCTTCCACAATAGCGGGAAGATGTTCAGCCGCCCATTCCACGCCAAGCTGACGACCATTGACTAAAATAAGAATGGTTGGTTTGCCGGATGCGGCAACCTTTTGAATCAATTCATTTTGCAGACCGACGAGATCAATATCCGAACGGTCCGTATCTTCTCCGCCGGTACGGTCTGCCCAACGGAAGCGCATCATGTACTCACCGGCAACTACGATATTCAAATCCGCACTCTTGGCATGGATGGCAGCTTCGGCTACTTTCTTCGGGTCCATATTACGCGGGTCCCAGCCCTGATCCACAAAGTCGAACTTGGTATCGGGAGCAATTTGCTGCAAACCTTCCAGTATGGTGATTACGTTCTCTTCCTTTTGGACGGCGCTCCAATCACCCAAGATATTCATGTTATCAGCATTGATACCCGTTACCATTACTTTTTTGTATTTTGAAGCATCCAGCGGAAGCAATCCGTCATTCTTCAACAGCACAATGCCGTTACGTGCAGCCTCTAAAGCCGTAGCGCGATGTTCGTCATTCAAACGTATCCGCATACTTTCCTGTTCATCAGCAAAGGGTTGTTCAAAAAGTCCTAACCGGAACTTTATATCCAATATACGGCGAACGGATTCATCAATGCGAGATTCGGGAATACGTCCTTCCTTAACCAATTCCACCACCATTTCATTCCAATAAATGCCGTGCATGTGCATATCCATACCTGCCACGATGGATTGATAAAAGGCTTCTTTCATATTCTCGGCTGTAGCATGCAAATAGTGAATGTATTCAATATCCATCCAGTCGCTCACCACGAAACCGGGGAATTTCCATTCTCCACGAAGAATATCCTGCATCAGCCATTCGTTGCTATGGCAGGGAATACCATTCAATTCATTGTGCGCCGTCATCAAGGACATTGCGCCGGCTTCCACTCCTGCTTTGAATGGAGGGAAGAAAACTTCACGCAACGTACGTTCCGACAAATCAGCAGGCGCTCCATTGGTTCCGTTGATGGGTTCACTGCCTCCCACAAAGTGCTTGATACATGCCAATACATCTTCCTTACTGTTCAAATTACCTTGATACCCTTTCACCGATTGCACTCCCATAAGAGTTATCAGGTAAGGATCTTCACCGTAGGTCTCCCCCACCCTACCCCAACGCGGGTCGCGAGCTACTTCCACATTCGGGTTGAACGTCCAGTGCATATTCATGGCGCGCATTTCTTTTGCTGTCTGACGGGCTATTTTATAAGCCATCTCCGTATCAAACGAACAAGCCACACCGATATTAGTAGGGTACACCGTATTGTCGGGAGCATTCGCATTACCGTGAATTGCGTCTATCCCGAAAATAATGGGAATTTGCAAACGGCTTTTCATTGCCAAGGATTGCAGGTAATTCGCCTCTTTTATGGTAAGTACATGCAAGAAAGAACCTACCAATCCTTGTTCCGTCCAATTCTCCACATCCTCCACACTCGTACCGGGGTAAAAGGCATTGGCGGTATTGGTTTTCAACTCCTCTTCCGTCATAATGGCGCTATTAGCCTTAATATGCTCCACACCGACAAACTGATTCATCTGCCCAACTTTCTCTTCCAAAGTCATACGGCTTAAAAGGTCTTTTACTCTACTCTCTGTTGGAGCTGACGGATCTTTGTATATCTCTTTTATACCTTCCGAACAAGAAAAGGCAGAAGTCGTCATTACTGCTATCATCACTATTTTTTTCATGATTATATAATACTATTATGTGATTTACCTACTTAGCAAAAATACAGATCAAATACGATTAAAACTAATACGATTTTATCCAATAGCTGTAGTATTATTTGAAACTTGGCATCTTATCGCGGGGAAAAAGGCTTTCGATACATGCACCCGCTTTTCCATTCGGAGCAGCCGTAAGCCGTTTTGCCTTTTATGATGACCCCTTTTCCGCAAAGAGGGCATGGCTCTGTGGTTTGGGTAATTATGATACGACGGTTGGTGCTATCCGATAGTACATTCTTAACGATTTCCGAGACCATTTGCTTCAATTCTTCCAGAAACTGACGGGCATCGTATGTTCTCTTTTCTATTCCGCGAAGCTTTTTCTCCCATATACCGGTTAGCTCGGCGGACTTTAGGAGTTCTTCGCGAATAATTTGTATTAATTCCACACCTGTAGGAGTGGCAATGAGGGTTTTCTTTTCCTTGCGAACATAGTTCCGCTTAAATAAGGTCTCTATAATATTTGCGCGTGTAGAAGGGCGACCGATGCCGTTTTCCTTCAAAGCGTCGCGAAGTTCTTCGTTGTCCACCAACTTGCCTGCTGTTTCCATGGCACGCAGGAGAGTGGCTTCGGTGTAAGGTTTGGGGGGTTGTGTTTGCTTCTCATTCAGGTCGGGGGTGTGCGGACCGCTTTCTCCTTTTACAAAGAGGGGCAATGTGCGTTCCTCGTTCTCTTCCTTTTCTTCCGGTTTTTCTTCTTTGGAAAAAATAACACGCCAGCCCGGTTCCAAAATCTGTTTGCCGGTAACTTTGAACTCTATCTTGTTTACCTCTCCCAATATGGTGGTGGTGGATACTTTGCAATCAGGGTAAAAAGCGGCGATAAACCTCCGGGCAATGAGGTCGAAGACAAGGCGCTCCTGTTCTGTCAGGTTTTGATGGGAATACACGCCTGTGGGGATAATTGCGTGATGGTCGGTAACTTTTGACGTATCGAATACTTTTTTCGACTTCGGCAACTTTGCGCCTTTCAATGGGGCGGTAAGCGAAACGTAATCCTTTAACCCCTCCAGTATCGCAGGGCACTTGGGGTACACATCCTCACTCAAATAGGTAGTGTCCACACGCGGATAGGTGGTAACTTTCTTTTCGTACAGCGATTGAATACGTTTCAATGTGTCATCGGCAGAATAGCCGTACTTCTTATTACATTCTACCTGAAGCGAAGTCAAATCGAACAGTCGGGGCGCATACTCCACCCCTTTCTTGGAAGATACATCCGTTACTGTAAAATCCGACTGTTTCACGGTCTCCAGAAAAATCAAACCTTCTTCTTTCGAGGTGAATCTGCCCTTTGTTGCCGAAAAGGTTGTTTCCCGATATACTGTTTTCAGTTCCCAATAAGGTTCCGGTTTGAAGTTCTCTATCTCTAATTGACGATTGACGATGAGCGCCAGTGTTGGCGTTTGTACCCTCCCGATGGATAGGAGTTGCCCGCCCTGCCCGTACTTTTGCGTATAGAGGCGAGTAGCGTTCATCCCCAACAGCCAATCACCAATGGCGCGTGAAAGACCGGCTTCATATAACGGCTGGAATTCCGATTGATCTTTCAGTTTGGCAAACCCGTCTCTGATGGCTTCCTCCGTCAATGAAGAAATCCATAAACGTTTCACGGGGCAGCGTACTCCCGCCTTTTGCATCACCCAGCGTTGTATCAATTCCCCTTCTTGTCCGGCATCGCCGCAATTTACAATCTCGTCGGCTTGTTGCATCAGTTTTTCAATGATGCCGAACTGCTTTGCATAAGCCGGATTATCTATCAATTTAATACCAAAACGCGGGGGAATCATGGGGAGGTTACTCAAATTCCATGACTTCCATGCGGGAGTATATTCGTGCGGCTCTTTAAGAGTACACAAATGACCGAATGTCCAAGTTATCTGGTATCCATTCCCTTCCATATACCCGTCTTTTTTAGTTGCAGCTCCGAGAACTTGAGCAATATCGCGAGCAACAGAAGGTTTTTCGGCAATGCAAAGTTTCATGGTCGAAAGGTATGAAAAAATATAGTATTTTTCCTCGGATTCTCTACCGGGGGCATGAATATTTCAGCGTCCTCTGTATAGATATTTTAACCACAGAGACGCGGAAACACAGAGATAAGAAGTTTTAAACCTCTTGCAGCCCGCATCAACATTGAAAAATTGAAAGTGGAAAGTTGAAAGTGGAAAGTGTGAGGGGGGTTCTGTGCCACATTGCCATATTTTCCTGAGGTAGGCAGCCGGTTTCCGGTCGCCGTGTCAGATTTCCGAAAGCGACGAGGGAATTTTCGGGAGAGGAAAAGAGGGTTGAAATTACACCGCGTTGCGATTCCGATTACACAGTGGTGTAATTCCAATTACACCGCGTTGCGATTCCAATTACACAGCGTTGTAATTCCGGTTACACCGCGGTGTAATTTCGTAGACTACGGGCGAGCGTCCGATTCTTGACCTTCACGGCAAATTTGCTTGTGTAGATTTTTGGACGGGCGCTGTGGAAATATGTAAATTTTATTGGCTATTGTCTATTTTCAGCATTTCGCACAATCGCCGGACGGCTTCATATACTTGCGGGCGGGTCTCCAGCCCATCTGCATTGAAGGTATATTGTGCCTGAGTGTAAAAAGGAAGTCGCCCTTCAAGCGATTGGATGATGAACGCACGCAATTCTTCATCCGTTTTGTCTTTGAGTATCGGACGAGAAGCGGTAGTTATACGCAACCGGCGAAACAATACATCGGGCTGCACATCTAAAAAGACGGTGCTTCCTTTGCGGTTCATCAAATCCATATTGTCAAAAAAGCAAGGGGCGCCCCCTCCTGTGGAGATAATCACGTCTTCAAACTCGGCAACTTCATGCAGTGTCTTCCTCTCCAACTCACGGAAACCGGCTTCGCCACGTTCCTCAAACAAATCCTGTATCTTTTTACGGAAACGACTCTCAATAAACCAATCTATATCCACAAAAGACAGGTTCAGTTTTCGCGCCAGTACTTTGCCCAACGTAGTTTTTCCGGCTCCCATGTAGCCGATAAGAAATATGCGAATCATATTAATTTCTTTAGAAACTAATCATGTCGAGAATTTTGTTAGTGGCTCCGGTATTGGTAATCACATAATCACCGGCTCTCTTCCCTGTTTCTCTCAAAAATTGCCTGTCGGAGAACAGTCTGTCGAGCAATGCGTGTAATTCATCGTAGTTATTAACGGAATAGGCACCTTCTGTTTCTATCAATTGCACAGCTTCCATAAATTTTTGATACTTGGGACCGAAAAGAACAGGAATACCATATACTGCCGCTTCCAACGTATTGTGTATGCCCATTCCAAACCCCCCTCCGATATAAGCCACTTTGCCGTAGCTGTAAACGGAAGAGAGCAAGCCGTAACAATCAATAATCAAACAGTCTGCCTTTTGCACGCTTTCCTCGTCAGCATGTGTATAACAAATATAAGGGCGTTTTAGTTTACTAATAATCCCCACCAAATGATGTTCGTCCACAACGTGCGGAGCAAGAATGAGCTTTATGTTTGGATGTGTGTTGAAGTATTCTATCACCAAATCTTCATCTGGAGACCATGAACTTCCGGCTACCAGCGTAGTAGTCCATCTTTTGAATTTCTCTACCAAAGGCAATCTCTTCGTTTTTTTCTGAATCTGCAATACCCTGTCAAATCGCGTATCCCCTACTACTGCTACCCTGTCAATCCCTACCCGGGCAAGGCTGTTTTTGGAATCTTCGTTTTGAACAAACAAACAGTCGAAGTTCTTCAATACCTTCCGGTAATTGCCTCCATACCATTTAAAGAATAATTGCTCTTTCCGGAAAATGGAAGAAACACTATAAACGGGAATATGAAGTTTATGCAGTTCATCAAGGTAGTTCTTCCAAAATTCGTATTTGATGAAAAATGCCATACAAGGGTGAATAACCTCAAAAAACTTCCTCACATTGTGAATCCTGTCAAAGGGCAGGTAACAAATAATATCCGCTCCACGATAATCCTTGCGAACTTCATAGCCCGAAGGTGAAAAGAAAGTCAGCACTATTTTGTATTTGGGATGCCGGGCGCGAATCGCTTCCATCAACGGGCGACCTTGCTCAAACTCCCCCAGTGAAGCGACATGAAACCATATATAGCGGGCATCTTTTTTAACTTGCTGACGGAGCAGCTCATAAACTAATTTCCGCCCCTTTATCATCTTCCGGGGTTTGCTCTTGAATAGTGCAACCGCGTGAACAGCTAAATCATAAAAGAATATGCCTATTTCGTACCACATGGTTCGGGGTCAATTAAGTATAGCTATTGCACGTTTCATTCGCTCCAGCGTTTCTTCTTTACCTAATATACGGGTGATGTCGAAAAGATGCGGTCCTTTGCCTTCTCCGACCAGAGCCAGACGAAAGGCATTCATAACGTTGCCTGTGTGATACCCCTTTTCCGTTACCCAATTCATTACGGCATTTTCTTGTTCCTCGCTTGTGGAGCCTTCTTCAAGGGGTTGCAATACTTCTATTAATTCCGCCATACAGCGTGCGGAATCTTCCCTCCAACGTTTCTTTACCGTCTTTTCGTCATACTGCGCAGGGGCAATAAAGAAAAAGTCGCTTACATCCCATAACTCTTTGACAAAGTCAACCCGCTCTTTCATCAAAGCAACTACTGCAATGACTTTATCGAGCGGAGCGTTCACCCCGTGCTCTTTCAAAATGGGAAGAAACTGTTCCGTTAGTTCTTCATTGGGCTTTCGCTGGATGTATTGGTGATTAAACCAAATGCCTTTCTTGTAATCGAACTTGGCGCCGGACTTGCTGCACCGGCTGAAATCAAACGCATGGATTAATTCGTCTATTGTCATTATTTCCCTGTCCTCTCCCGGATTCCAACCCACCAAGGCAAGGAAATTTATTACAGCCTCCGGCAAATAGCCATACCCGCTATATCCGAGAGACTTTTCCCCTGTCTTCGGATCTTCCCACGGAAGCGGAAATACAGGGAAGCCGAGACGGTCGCCGTCACGTTTGCTCAGTTTGCCGTTTCCTTCGGGCTTGAGCAACAAAGGCAGATGCGCGAACTCCGGTATCTCTTTTTCCCAACCAAAGGCTTGGTACAGCAGGACGTGCAGGGGCGCGGAAGGCAGCCATTCTTCGCCGCGAATAACGTGAGTGATTTCCATTAAATGGTCATCAACAATGTTTGCCAAGTGGTATGTAGGTAGTTTATCCGCTGATTTGTACAGAACCTTATCGTCCAATACCGTCGAGCTAACAGTTACTTCGCCGCGAATAACGTCATTCACGGTTACATTCTTATCCGGCTCCACTTTGAAACGAATCACGTATTGATTACCGCCAATGGTCAATGCTATCACCTCTTTTTCCGGCAATGTCAAGGAATTGCGCATACTCATCCGCGTGGAAGCGTCGTATTGAAAATTAGGAATTCCGGCACGTTTAGCTTCCAATTCTTCGGGAGTATCGAAAGCAATGTACGCTTTCCCGTTATCCAACAGGTCTTGCACGTATTTCTTATAAATATCACTACGCTCGGATTGCCGATAAGGACCATAATCACCCCCTACGCCCACTCCTTCGTCAAATTCCAACCCCAACCATTTAAAAGTGTCGATTATATATTCTTCCGCTCCCGGAACAAAACGGTTGGAATCAGTATCTTCTATCCGAAGAATAAAATCTCCTTTATGCTGCCGTGCAAAGAGATAATTATATAGAGCCGTGCGTACACCTCCGATATGCAATGCCCCCGTAGGGCTTGGGGCAAAACGAACCCTAACCTTTCTGTCTGTCATAGCCAAATCTATATGGATAATATGCAACAAAAGTAATTTTTTTTCCCTACATTCCTATCTTTTCCAAGATAAAGGCATCAAAAAATCATAACACTCGTTTACTGAAAGGTGAATCGGGACGCGCCCCTCGTACGGCAGCGGCAGTTACAACCGATTAGTGGGAGGTGCGCCCAAATTGAATAGTACAACTTTTTCTCTATCAGATAGAGACGGACAAAAATATTACTTTACATTTGCAGATATTCTCAATATACTAAACCAAATGAATTATGAATTTACTTAATAAGGTGGCATTGCTTGGTGTGATAGCAATGGGGGTCAGCTCGTGCGAAATCAATAATACAGATGATTCTTTTCGGAATAGTGATGAAAAGTTATGCAGTGGATTTTGGGAAAGAAGGTATGTAACGGATGATGACGAGTTTTGCACACAGCAACTTGAATTTAGAGCGGTTTCGACAGGAAGAACCGGTACCGAAATTTTTGAATATCGCCGGAAGAGCAGAAACGGAAATTGGGAGGATGTCCCGTACAGAACAGCAAGCTACAGCTTCTATTGGAAATGGGCAAACAACGATCATGAAGGAATAATCATAGATCATCCTATGGATGGCGCTTTATATTTTGATAATGTGTGGGTGCGGTTAAATTATCTTTCGGGAAATCTGGAAGGCGAAGAAGTAACATTTTATAAGAAAATCATTTTATAAAAGATAAGCCGCCCCTCCTATGGCACATGAGCATACTCATGAACAGCATCACAACCATGCCATCAATACCAATTCGCTAAATAAAGCCTTTATCATAGGTATTGTACTCAATCTGATTTTTGTTCTTGCAGAGTTCGGAGCAGGGTTTTGGTTTGATTCTTTGGCATTGCTTTCCGATGCGGGGCATAATTTGAGCGATGTCGTAAGCCTTGTGCTTGCCCTTCTGGCTTTTCGTTTGGCAAAAGTAAAAGCAAATGAACGGTTTACTTATGGTTACAAAAAGAGTACCGTATTGGTGTCCCTGCTCAATGCCGTTATTTTACTCGTCACAATAGGGGGTATATTGTGGGAAAGTATTCATAAATTGCAGTATCCCCAAGAAGTTTCCGGAACATCCATCGCTTGGGTAGCGGGAATAGGGGTGGTAATTAATGGCGCTACCGCTTTTCTTTTCATGAAAGATAAGGAAAAGGATTTGAATGTAAAAGGCGCTTACCTGCACATGGCTGCCGACGCATTGGTCTCCATAGGAGTATTGGCGGCGGGAATCGTTATCAACCATACAGGCTGGTACGTCATTGACCCTATCATCGGTATTGCCATCGCTATCGTTATCCTTGTATCTACTTGGAATTTATTGCGAGACAGCGTTCGCCTCTCCCTGGACGGCGTACCGGCGAACATCAATCATGACAAAGTATTGAAAGTCCTAACAGAAATCGAAGGGGTAAGAAATGTGCATCATTTGCACATTTGGGCTATCAGCACTACGGAAATAGCTTTAACCGCTCATGTTGTTATTAATGACGTCAGTAAAATGGAGGAACTGAAGCACCGCATCCGCCATGAATTGGAACACTGCAACATAGGGCATGTAACACTGGAATTTGAATACGAAGGAGAAGAGTGCAAAATAAGATGTTTGTAATGTGATGCGAGGTAATTAGGGCGTGCCTCTTATTTTCATAATTTTGTAGTTTAACACAGCAATAAATTACCTCAGTATGCAAGACTTTGTTCATTTACACGTTCACACTCAATACTCCTTATTAGATGGTCAAGCCGGAATTGCCGATTTGGTGGACAAGGCTCTGAAAGACGGAATGCGGGGAATTGCCATTACCGACCACGGTAATATGTTTGGCGTGAAGGAGTTTTATAATTACATCGCTAAAAAGAATGAAGAACTTGCTCGTAACGGGAGCGCACTTTTCAAGCCGATTATCGGGTGCGAGATGTACGTGGCGCGGCGTACGATGGATAAGAAGGAGGAAAAGGCTGACCAAAGCGGTTATCACTTGGTGGTGCTGGCAAAGAATAAGAAGGGATACCACAATCTGATTAAACTTGTATCGAAGGCATGGACGGAGGGGTATTATTCTCGTCCGCGTACCGACCGCAACGAACTGGAAAAGTATCACGAAGGGCTTATCGTTTGCTCCGCTTGTTTGGGGGGAGAAGTGCCCAAAAGGATTATTCAAGGGCAGCTTGCCGAGGCTGAAGAAGCCGTGCAATGGTATAAGAACCTGTTCGGCGAGGATTATTATTTGGAACTCCAACGGCATATAGCAACGGTGAACAATGCCAATCATGAGGCTTATCCGCTGCAAATCAATGTGAACAAGCAGTTGGCGGAGTATGCCCGGAAGTATGATATTAAACTGATTTGTACGAACGATGTACATTTCATTAACGAGGAACATGCCGAAGCGCACGACCGGCTCATCTGCCTGAGTACGGGGAAAGACCTTGATGATCCTGCCCGGATGCTCTACACCAAACAGGAGTGGATGAAAACCCGTGAGGAGATGAATGCGCTCTTTGCCGATGTTCCCGAAGCCCTTGCCAATACACTTGAGGTATGCGATAAAGTGGAATCCTATTCCATTGACAATGCTCCCATGATGCCTGCTTTCACGATACCGGAAGAGTTCGGAACGGAGGAAGATTACCGGCAAAAATACAGTGAACAATACCTTTTTGATGAGTTTACCCGCGATGAGAATGGCAATGCCGTGCTGGAAGAAGCGGAAGCAAAGGACAAAATAATTCAACTTGGCGGATACGATAAACTGTACCGCATGAAGTTGGAAGCCGATTATTTGCAAAAACTGGCGTATGAAGGTTCCGGGAAGCGTTACGGCAATCCTTTAAGCGAGGAAATCAAAGAACGCATAGACTTTGAATTGCATGTTATGAAGACAATGGGTTTCCCCGGTTACTTCCTCATCGTGCAGGATCTTATTGCGGCAGCCCGCAAAATGGGGGTATCCGTAGGACCGGGGCGTGGCTCTGTGGCAGGGTCGGCAGTAGCCTATTGTTTGGGAATCACACAGATAGACCCTGTAAAGTTTGATTTGCTGTTTGAACGTTTCCTGAACCCCGACCGCATTTCCCTCCCCGACATTGATATTGATTTTGATGATGACGGACGCGGCGAAGTGCTTCGTTGGGTAACGGAAAAATACGGACAGGAAAAGGTGGCGCACATCATTACTTACGGCACAATGGCAGCCAAGATGTCTATTAAAGATGTAGCCCGTGTTCAGAAACTGCCGCTTTCGGAATCGGAAAAATTAGCCAAGCTGGTGCCGGATAGGATTCCAGATAAAAAACCGACGTTGGATAACGCCATAGAGTACGTGCCCGAACTGAAAGCTGCCGAGGCATCTCCCAATCCGGCCATACGCGATACCATAAAGTATGCCAGAATGCTCGAGGGCAATGTGCGCAACACCGGAGTACATGCCTGCGGCACTATCATCTGCAAGGACGACATTACCGATTGGGTTCCCGTCAGCACTGCCGACGACAAGGAGAGCGGCCGGAAGATTCTGGTTACCCAGTACGAAGGCTCCGTGATAGAAGAAACGGGATTGGTAAAGATGGATTTCTTGGGTTTGAAGACGCTGTCCATCATTAAAGATGCCTTAGAGAACATACGCCTCTACCGCAATGAAGAGATAGATATTGATGCTATCCCTCTGGACGACCCCGCCACATACCGGCTTTATAGCGAAGGGCGCACCATAGGCACTTTCCAATTTGAATCGGCAGGGATGCAGAAGTATTTGCGCGATTTGCAACCTTCCGCTTTTGAAGACCTCATTGCCATGAACGCACTCTATCGTCCCGGTCCTATGGAATACATTCCCGACTTCATCGACCGCAAACAAGGACGCAAACCCATTGAATACGATATTCCCATTATGGAAAAGTATTTGAAGGAAACTTATGGGATTACCGTCTATCAGGAGCAAGTGATGCTTCTCTCCCGTCTGTTGGCAGGTTTCAGCCGTGGCGAATCCGATACCCTGCGTAAAGCTATGGGTAAGAAGCTTCGCAATAAACTCAATCAGATGAAACCCAAGTTCATCCAAGGAGGCAGCAAGAACGGTTACCCACCGGAAGTGCTGGAAAAGATATGGGCGGATTGGGAAAAGTTTGCTTCCTATGCCTTCAACAAATCCCACGCCACCTGCTATTCCCTGGTAGCTTACCAAACGGCATACCTCAAAGCCAATTATCCGGCGGAGTACATGGCTGCCGCAATGAGCCGCAACATCTCGAACATCACCGAAATCACCAAACTGATGGACGAATGTAAAGCAATGGGCATCATGGTGCTTGGACCCGATGTAAACGAAAGTAATTTGAAGTTTACCGTTAATGCCGCAGGCAACATTCGTTTCGGGCTTGGAGCCATTAAAGGAGTAGGAGAAAACGCAGTACAAAGCCTCATGGAGGAGCGTGCCGCAAACGGTCTTTTCAAAGGTATCTTCGATTTTGTGCAACGTGTCAACCTGAATGCTTGTAACAAAAAGAATATGGAATGTCTGGCATTGGCGGGCGGCTTTGACGAGTTCTCCGAATTGAAACGCGAACAGTACTTTGCTGTGAATACAAAGAACGAGATTTTTCTGGAAACCTTAATACGCTATGGCAATCGTTACCAAATGGATAAAGCAGCCACAATCAATTCCCTTTTTGGTGGTGATAACATTGTTGACATCGCCACTCCTGACATCCCTTCTGCCAAACAGTGGAACGATCTGGAACGATTAAACAAAGAAAAAGAACTCATCGGCATATACCTCTCCGCCCATCCTCTGGACGAATACATCGTTATACTAAACCACGTTTGCAACACCCGAATGAACGAACTTGGCGATATATCCGCGTTAACCGGACGGGAACTCACGATGGGCGGGATAGTTGTCGGCGTACGCAAAGGCACCACCAAAAACGGGAGTCCTTTCTCTGTCGCACGGATTGAAGACTATTCCGGTTCGGCAGAACTTGCTTTCTTTGGTAATGATTACGTTACCTTTCAAGGCTACCTTGAAGAAGGCTTGTTCCTTTACATCACCGCCCGTTGCCAGCCCAAGCAATGGCGACCCGCCGAATTGGAAACCAAAGTAACCTCCATTAATTTATTATCCAACGTAAAAGAAACATTGATAAAGAAACTAACCATCCACATCCCCCTCATGGCGCTCAATACCCAGCTCATCACCGAACTCTCAATATTAGCAGGGAAGAGTCAAGGAAAGACGGAACTCTACTTCAAAGTAACAGATACGGACGAGAAAATGCAAGTGGATTTTGTGTCGCGTCCGGTGAAAGTAACGGTAGGGAAGGAATTGATAGAGTATATAGAAAGCTACGAGGGGGTAGAGTTTCGGATAAATTGATATAAGTAATAAAGCCCACACATGCTTAATACCGTAATAACTGCACAAAAAGGCGAGTAATTGAAAATGTTACTCGCCTTTTTGTGCAACCAACATCAGTATCTGCCAGTGGCTTTTGCTTCCGCCTTTCTTTTAATCCTTTTCAAACCCAAGTTTCGGATAGATAGGGTTACCTCCGTTCCAACTTCCTAAATCTCTCCATACGTTAGTGTCCCATAATTTTCCATTAGGCCAAAAATCTTGAGAAAAAGCAGGGGTTGTTTCTAGTATTTCATTATTTGCCATATTTATGTATTCAAGCCCTTCATCAGAATTAAAATACCTTTCCTTCCATTGAGGGAAATAACCACCTTCATAGAACCTGATTTTCTCCCCCCAAGCAGCGGCACTATAAAAACACTTCTCTATAGAAGAATAATAAGGATTTGCAGGATCTTTTAATTCAATAATTAAGGCAATTAGTGGATCAAGCCAAGCCCCTTCCTGAATCACCTCCATTTTTATGTTCCCATTATAATAACAAGAACTAATTTTACCTGAATAGGTAGAAAAGGGATAAAACATCATACCAACTATCCCGGCAAGTGCCCCCTTAGTTCCTAATGTTCCCTTCTCTATGGCATTCCCCACATTATAACAATTCACAATCTTTTGAATATTATCACTAAAATCATCCCGTCTACTATGATAGTAGTACATCATTGCAGAAATACCTCCATACTTAAAACTGCGTGTGGTTCCAAAAGCAGAAAAAATATCACTAAAAAACACGTCGCCATGATTGATGCAAGAGTTGATTTGTGTTTTATCTGTTTCATAACGTGAGTACAACATTCCACAAATGCCCCCTATAAGAAGATTCGCAAAGACACCTTTTTCCGCAATTATGCTACCGTAATTTATACAATTCTTTATATCTCCTCGATTTGTTCCACAAATACCTCCCACGGTAAAATAGTCAACATTTGACCACGCAACAACAGGTTCGGGTATCTCAGGGCTTGGTATCTCAGAGTCAGGTATTTCAGAGTCAGGTATTTCAGGTTCAGGTATTTCAGGTTCAGGTATCTCAGGTTCAGGTATCTCAGGACCTGGTATCTCAAAGTCGTTTATCTCATGAAGACTCATTAGGGCATTATTGACACAATTAGTGATGCTTCCTCCGTCATTATATCCACATATAGCTCCAAAAGCTACTGTTGTCTTATCCTCTCTTATTATTTTCGATAGAGAGATCATCCCCGATGCAATGTGTACATTATTAATAATTCCATTATTAACACCGAACAATCCTACTGTTTTTATCGGCAAAGCCCAATAATAAGCTTTTATAAATGTAGCATCATTATAATTATACCCAGAATCTTCTAAATGATCCGGATTCTGCTCAAGAATTGTTTTTATATCCAAATCCAAATGATTTATCCTATATCCATTACCGTCATAAACACCTTTGAAGGGTGATTCAAAGCTGCCTATTGGTGTCCATTGTTTTTCCGACAGGCATGAGAAATCAATATCCGCTTCTTGTTTATAGTGAAGCTTTGGTTCGGTATTTATCAATTGTATTTCGCCTATAATATTTATAGGTATAATTCCGCCCCCTGACTCTCGAAATAAGAGCCGACCCACGGAGTCTACTTTCAATTTAACTATATTTTGTTCACCGGAATGACGACCAATAAGAATACTTTTTGAATACTTTTCTAATTGTATGGAATCAACCAATATATCATTCTCCGAGGTTGAAGGAAAATAATAAATACTTTTGCCTTCTTTGGAGTCGGGATGCGGATAAATCCGGACAAGTGTGCCGGAAGCCATGAAACTAATGACATCTGCATAACCTTCAATATGAATAAATTCTTTTGCTTCGAATATTGCATCAACTCCTGTAGTGGTACTCCACGGGTTCATAATAGGAGAATGAATAATGCCGGAATCGGAAAAAAAAGTAAATACATAACGAGTGTTTGGCTTTGTTCCGGAATCAACATCCAATGATGCATATTGTTCTGTTCCCTTTGCTTTCGTTGTGAAAGCAATATTGCTGCTTCCGCTAGGCACAATACACAAGTAATTTTTATTGTCTGTGGAATAGGGGTGAATTTTGTTACCTTGCAATTCTATTTCAATCACTCTATTTTCCAGAGAATACTCAAAAGCTATTTCAATCAGACTATTGGTATGTACTAATGGAACGAAATAAACATTCTTCTGAGGTTTCATTCTGAAAGTATTCTTAAGTGTATCGGCTTCCAACAATCCTGTAGCGGAGCCATCTTGTCCGATTGTTGCATTGAGAGAGGTGGGTGGGCGTAATGTAAACGTTACATTGCATTCGCCATTATTTACACTGGTAGGGAAATAGGCAGGATTACTCTGGGGTATCCATACTTCATCTTGTTCTGAAAAAACGTAATCCTCTGTATGGCTTCCTTCTATTTGTACTTCGAGTACCCAGTTACGGCGATTGTTAGGAGTCGTCAAGGTAGGGTCATCTGCATCAGAAACACGGGTTGCGTTCAACTGCACTTCCAAAGCATTCAAGGCGATGCGCTCAGAAACAATTTCTTCTCTTTCACATCCTGTCAAGAAAAATAGGAGAGATAAACAAGCGAACAAGTGAGGATATAAGATTGCCTTTTTCATTTTCAAAAATTATTATTCAAATTCATACAGAAATGTTGGTGGCATTAATATCTTTATCTTTCGGTTTTCTCCTGCTTTAAGATCGGAGGCATCAAACCCAAATTGATATTCAATCTTTGTGTTTCTATTTGTAGTCAGCCACACCGCCACTTTGTTATTGTTTATGTTAGTGGTTTTTGCTTCTATTAAAGGATCATAAATTCGTTGATAGACATCTACATCCGGATTCGCCGTATTATAAAAAGGCTCATAACCGTTCACCGTCAAATTGGTAACAACGGCATCAGTAGTATCCCCTCCTGATATAAGAATAAGAGTAAGTTTGCTTTTCAAATGCTTAAAATATATGGGTAAATATTCTACCCTCACCGCGTTATTTACCGTATCGCTCAACCTGTCACAACGAATAAAACTGTTTTCATCTTCTTGATGCCGATAGTCGGCTTCCCCCAATTGTGTATATGTTTCTTCATCAGGCCATGATACAATTAATTGATAAGGCGAATTGTTTTCAGGATAATACAACGGGGTTCCGTCTGCATATTCTAATTTCTTTGTCTCCACTTTATATATATACCTGGCAATTTTGACAACGCTTCCTTGTCTCATACGAACCGTTACTGTGGAACAAACATTAAAATAATCACTTAAAGAATATTCATCCGTAGCACGCGTATTTGCTTGGCTAATGTTTGGAGAAAAACTTATAAGCTTATTGATGGTTTCAAAATTTATATCCTCTTTTTGGCAGGAGATGAGGAGAACTATCGTAAGGATGAGGGGTAATAAATATTTCATATAGCATTTTTGATTATTCATTCTTATTGATTAAAAAGCCTTACTATCTATAGTTAAAATGAGTCTATTCTCATCATATCGATACTGATACATTGAAAATGGAATTTTCCACATGGAGTTGTCTGTCATGTAAATAATCAACTGAGATTGGTTATCTAAATGCTCCGGCAGTTCTTTCAAGTTTTCTGTAAGAGCCGAAAAAGGAGAGGTCGAGAGCGATATTGATGTTACTATAGCTCTGTACTCTTTGCCACTGGATATAAGTTTGATACTCTGAATCTTTTTATATCTTTCTGTATCTAAAGAGTACACATTAATTTCTATTTGTCCCTCCCCTTCCGTATGAATAGTTGCCCTACCTGCATCTATAACTTCCCATTCTTGAAGACTGCAATTATCCACACTAAAAACCATTGTTGGTTTTAAGGATAGCGTAAGCGTACTTTTAATGCCTGGAAGCAATAATGAAATCGGAGTTCCCGTATTGTCTTTTATATCACTTAATTTCATTGAGATAGTACCGTAGGAGCCATCAAGCAACTTTTGGTAAACTGTCAGTTTTACAAATTGCTCCATACCTGGGAAAAAGAGTATAGGCGCTGAGCTTAGGTTTACGGGTATTGAGCTTAATAATATATTTTCACTTAATAGATAGTTAACAGAGGGAGTTAAGACAGTAGGTTTTTCCCATTGGGTAGTCTTGAGATTATAGAGACGTGGGCTTTGATTTTCCTCTATGGATATTTCTACTTTACCCAATTGTACATTCTCGTCCACACTTTTCATTTTTATATTCAGGCTGCTCATAATATGATGAAAAGACAAATCTACCGTTGTATTCGGAAGATATTTTGTAGTAACAGGATCGGCGACTATTGCATCCGGAGTAATTTTCCAGTCTTTTGGATGTAGAGAAATCTTGAGTTTGTTATTGCTATGGCTATCTTTGTTGTTGAAGGGATTGTATGCCGTAATCCAAAGTTCTTGGTCGTCAGGCCAATATTGTTCTTTTCCCTCCTGCCATGCTAAATAATAGTATGATAAAGTACTATCACTCATCACATCTGCTTTTTCATGATTAATGTAAGGAGTTTCATCATGACTGTTTGTGATATACGCAAGAACGGTAACTTGCGCTTCGTCGTTCACCGCATTTGGGAAATCGCTGACTGATGTACGGGTAATTGCCTTTCCCGTTCCGTTTGCATCCATTTTTGCCGAGAGAGAAATCAGATTTTTCGCAGAAGAGGGGATATTGAATAAATCCTCTTCTTGTTCATTGCAGGCAATTGCACCTATAATTACTACCACTATGGGGAAAAATGCCATAATGGTTTTATTTATTATACACCTCTTCATGTCTCTATTTTAAATATCTAATTCATAATTCCGTTCTTCCCAGTCAACTACCTCAATGGTTACTTCAATTCTTTTATTTATATGAACAACACACAATATATTATTAGTGGTTAAGTTATTGAAAGTCTCTAATTTAGTTGTTAAATCAATTTTCACTGGAGAGATATTATCGTTGGAGAGAGCAAGTTCACATTTTTGAGTGTTAGAGATACCCAATAATCTTTGCGAAGCAATGTAAGTAGAAGGTGAATAAGAACTAGGTGTGAATAAATATGATACGTGCCCTATTCCTTGTTCGGAAATATTCATTTCTTGCGCTTCAAATACACGTTTAGAAACAATACCCGATAACACTCCATTTATAGTTTCTGATAAATTAGCCACGTCATCCAAAATTAGGACAATGGTTAAGACACCCGTCTGAGGTTTTAATTTCAAACGAACAGGCTTATTCAGTACATAATTAAAGTCAGAAACTCCTGCATAAAAAGGGGCAGGTTCATGCAAATAATCACCAGTTCGAATAACATTAATGCTATTATCATTTTTATCAAAATATAATTCTGCTTCGGAGGGGATATTCCAATAATTAATATGCCATTTCCCTTCATCCAAATGTTCAATGTTTCCCTCTCCATCGTTATTAATCAAAATTTTCTTTTCAATAACTAATTTATCCTCTTTCCCCAAAAGGTGCAAACGTGCATTTACTTTCTCTAGTAAAGGATTTTCTTCTCCACTCCTAACATCTGTTGTAAAAAGAAAGGAGATAGAGGCTGTTAAAAAATTTTCCTTCTCACTATCACTATTACAACTGACTAATAACAAAAACAAATTCAGAATGAGAAGATTAGAAATACTATTTTTCTTTATCATAAATTTTTTTATTATATTTTATTCTTCGCTAACTGTTGAAGTTTTTCTTTTTATATAAGTTAGCGAATGTACAAAAAAAATTAATCTACAATAAAAATAGCTATTTTATTAAATTAGATTAACATATAGATAAGTAATGGCTATAGTTTAATATAGTATTGCCGTGACAGTATTTGGCGTCTTTGAATTTTCATATCCTTAAAAAAAACATTTAAAAGCACTTGTTTATGTCTCAAATAAGTTCCTAAAAAGCGTAAGTAAGTTATGAAATTAACAAGTAAATAAGGGTTACTTCTTTGAAGAGAGGAAAAGCGTAACTACCGGACAAGTAATATCTATCTTAAATCCTGTTTACATGCGAGTTTTAATAGGCTTAACCGAAAGAAAAAAATAATATAAAAAGAGGAAAAATCGGAAGAAAACCTTATCTTTATAAGGTATACCCGAAAAATTAATATTAACCCGTAGTGCATTATTATTAAAAGAAAAGAAGTTGTTCAGTATCAATAGAATGATTATATTTAATTGTTTACCAAACGATTAAATATGATCAACAACTTCAGTGCAGATTACAGAAAAATAATGGAAACTTTACGAGCCATAGAGTCTAAAAAGAACTTCTTAGACCAAATCCGTCAACCCAAGCCAGAGTGATATAGA
>SNRY01000099.1_pt1:7500-33303 | contig 33303 bp, 26 predicted proteins | sample 4693421 | NCBI WGS metagenome assembly SNRY01 (sample SAMN11003215, study PRJNA524138) | termite gut metagenome | isolation source: Bacteroidetes bacterial symbionts from single cell of protist host amplifed... | host: Streblomastix strix ... | reverse complement strand
ATAGTGGTTCATGGAGATTTGTGGAACAAATTCGATATATGTCGCGAAAAAGACTACAGTAGGCTTATTGAACATTTTAAGTTACTTAAAAAAGCGACGGATTAAAGAGAAGATATTTAAGTAGGGGAGTATTACGTATGAAATTTGCTGTTTTCGGGAATGTGCATCAAACTCAAAAATCTTTTTATGCCGGTTTTCTGTTTAATTTATTGAGGAAGCGGAATGCTCAATTATATGTGTACAGGGAGTTTTACTCTTTCCTGAAAACGCAAATGAAATTGGACGTAAAAGACATTGAACCGTTCGACGATGACGATTTTGACGCCGATATGGTGATTAGTATTGGAGGAGACGGCACCTTTTTAAAGGCTGCCGGTAGGGTAGGGGCGAAGAATATTCCCATTCTTGGTATCAATATGGGTCGTTTAGGTTTTTTAGCCGACGTATTGCCGGAAGAAATAGAATCGGCATTGGATGAAATTTTTAATAATCACTATACGATTGAAGAACGCAGTGTGTTGCGTATGGATTGCGATGACAAAAATTTGCCGGCTTATCCTTATGCATTGAATGAAATAGCTGTGCTTAAACGAGACAGTTCGTCCATGATAACGATACATGCAACAATCAATGATAATTATCTTACTACTTATCTTGCCGACGGACTGGTTATTGCAACCCCTACCGGATCAACGGCTTATTCCTTGAGCGTAGGAGGACCTATTGTTGTGCCTCATTCCAAAGCGATTCTTATTACCCCCGTTGCTCCGCACAGTCTTAATATCAGACCTATAGTGATTTGTGACGACTGGAAAATTATATTGGATGTAGAAAGCCGTAGCCATAATTTTTTGGTAGCGATTGACGGACGAAGTGAAACATGTATGGAAAAAAGCCGGATTATTATCCAACGGGCGGATTATACCATTAAAGTGGTAAAACGATTTGAACAAAATTATTTCAATACCCTTCGTGTTAAAATGATGTGGGGAATGGATAAAAGACATTGAAATTCATCCTATCGGGATATTAAATATGGTTAAATAAAGAATCGGTTTATACAAAAACCTATCTTTGTATGACGAAAATAAAAAAGTCGGAAAAAATAATATTTTATATTTTATCATGATGAAAATAATTAAATTTGTTCATATTACTGCCGTTGTCGCCATCATTTTTTCATTTGTACAATGTTCCGGTAAAAAAGACGGGGAAGCGATTGTGGAAAATTCGAAAGAAGTATCTGTTCCAACCGATTTAAAAATTGCCTATGTGGAAATAGACACTTTATTAACCCAATATAATTTCTGGAAGGATCTAACCGAGATGATGACAAAGAGAGAAGAAGATATTCGCGCTACGTTAAATCAGAGAAATAAGGAATTGGAACGGGATATACAAGATTTTCAACGTAAATACGAAAATAATGCTTTTGTCAGTCGGGAGAGGGCGGAACAGGAACATAACCGCATTTTAAAGAAACAACAAGATTTGCAAGAACTTCAAAACCGGTTAACCAATGAACTCGTAGCCGAAACTCAAAAGAATAGTTTGCGGTTGCGTGATTCTATCAATTCATTTTTGAAAGATTATAATAAAGAAAAAGGTTACACCTTCATCATAAGTAATACCGCATCGGATAATTTACTTTATGCCGATAAAGCATACGATATTACGCAAGAGATAGCCGGTGGTTTGAATGCGAAGTATATTCCGGCTACGAAAAAGTGATTTGTATGTAGGGGCAACCCTCTCGATTGCCCTGTTTCAGGAAACAAAACGGATATTCATTTTAAATTATCATCTTCCGGCTTGTTTTATAAGGGTTCGTATTTTTTCATTCAAATTACCGGCATTAATTAGTTGCTCCAAAGTGAGGTGCATACGATAGCGCCAATAGTGTCGCGGATTAGCCGGAATATTGATGCGCTCTTCATTCACAGATGCGTTTCTTAGATTTCCGTCGATGGATAACCAGTCTTGCAATGAAAGGATGCAAAGTAAAGAAGGGCTGTGTAGATGACTGATTACTACTTCTTCGCATATTTCGGGAGTTGCAGAGAGAGGGGCTATACCGTCATACTTCAATAGAGTGTTGTAGTAACGTTGTGTCTGTTCTTTGTTTTCTTCCCACCAACCGCGTAAAGTGGACATATCATGGGTGGAGATGGTACATACGGAACGATAGGGATATGTGTCCGTGTCATTAAATTCGTTGTGTGGGTCTTTGGGCATCCGTTGAATTTCGAGGCTGAGAATGTGCAGGTGGTTCATTGCTCCCGACACGCTTTCGGGTATCATACCCAAGTCTTCTCCACAGACCAACATACGTGTGGACTGCGTAAGTTGAGGCAGTTTTTTCATTGCTTGCCCGTACCAGAATTCATTGTGCCGGTGGTAGTAGTAGTCGTCGTACAGCCGGTTGAACGCTTGTTTTTCTTCCTGGGTAAGCGTCCGGTATATATGGGCGTATTGGGCGGTTATACGTGGGTGGTATTTGTCCGGTTCTTTGTGGTCGGCTATAAACAATACATTGGCAATCAGGGTATAGAGTCCTTCACGAGTTTGAACGGAACGGGTATCTGTTTTTCCTTCAAAAAAAGCTTCTACTTTTCGTTGCGTATTGAACTCGGCACGCATTTTATAAGTTTCTCCGCCGGTAGGGCGAAGTTCGATAAATGTTTGTTTGACATATTCCGTATAGAGTCCGAACGCTTCTTGCAGAAAATCTTCGTCTATATAAGGGTTCAGATAGAAATCTTTCCGGAAAGGCAGTCCGTAACTTTCTATTTCTTCGCAGCTCATGGGAAGAGCAGGCGTAAACTTTCCCAACAATCCCTGTACGGCATATACCGGTATTTCCCATATACGAAAAAAACCGAGAATATGGTCAATGCGGTACGCATCGAAATATTCCGACATTTTCCGGAACCGTTTCATCCACCATTTGTAATTATCTTTCTCCATGATTTCCCAATTATAAGTTGGAAATTCCCAATTCTGTCCGGTAGCGGAAAAATCATCGGGAGGAGCGCCTGTCTGCCCGCCCATATTGAAATAATAAGGTTCTGCCCATGCTTCCACACTATCCCGACTGATGCCGATAGGAATATCACCTTTCAATACAACTCCCCGTCGGCGGGCATAAGTGGTTGCCTCCAAGATTTGAAGATGAAGGTTATATTGAACGTAATAATAAAGGGCTACTTGTGGGTAATGCTCCTGCTTGGGACTGCAAAGTTCCTCTATTTCTTCTGTTGCGTAGATGCTGTATGCAGACCAATGGCGAAAGTTTGCCGTATGGTAGGTATCGCGTAAGTAACAGTATGCTGCGTATGGCAGCAACCATTCTTTGCTTGTTTCAAAGAATCGTTTGAAACCGGCGCTTGCAAACGTCTTATCGCCTTCTTGCAAGTAAATCGACCGGATATATTTCCATTTTAGGTGTTCCGTCGCTTCATAATCAATGAATTTAAGAGCATTCAGTTCCTTTTGTTTTTGATTGAAAAAGTCTTCTTCTTGTTTTTCTTTCAACTTGCCAAGTTTGTTTAAACTTAGATAGACAGGATGAAGAGCGTAAATGGAAATGGCATTATACGGGTAAGAATCCATCCATGTATGTGTCATCGTAGTATCGTTTACCGGCAAGATTTGTACTACTTTCTGATTGGTGAGTGCAGCCCAATCTATCATTTTCTTTAAATCACCGAAATCACCTATACCAAAGCTGCTTTCCGATTTGAGTGAAAAGACGGGGATAGATACGCCGGCTCCTTTCCATACAGGAAAATGGAAAGAGGGGTATTGACCGGAAAGGACAAGAGTTTCACCCTGTTTTATTCGTAAATCGGAAAGAAGCCGGTTGTTTCCATTTTCCCAGGCTTCGATCCTCTGTTCCTTTTTATTATACAAGATGAATTTATAGGCAAATGGGAAAGTAATTTGAGTAGCATCAAGTTCCGTTTGCCATTCGGGAAAGTTGGCATCACTCATTGGTATGGCTTTATCGGGATTCCAGTTTCCTAATGCTTCACAATTACCGCAGACAGCTAAACAGGATTCTTCCGCAAGACATGGCGCGTAAGCTTTTAGAACTAAGCCGGAAAGATGACTTTCCGGAAAACCTGTTCTTTTTCTATGTGCTAACAGTGATTCCGTAAATGCCGAAGAATAAAAGTAAGATTCTTCCGGTATGTTTTTCCAAAAGTCAATGAAGCGATACGTTTTGTTTTTATCGGAGGCAGTAAACCGAGATTGACGTGGAAAACCCAGCCATTCCTTACGAACCACATCTTTATCACGGCAAATGCAATAATAGTATTCAATAGTTCTTGGAATAGACAGTTGAATTTGTGCCGTCCAATGAAGACCGTCATGGGTTTGAAGCCGGATCGCTTTGTCGGGATTGCCATTCCCCAATTCCGGAATATTTCCCGATATTCTTACTTCTTCATTCCAAGCGGTACGATATTCGATAGTAAATGATATAGTCATAAATAAATTGGTTTAGGACGCTATTAAATAATATGGATGTCCGTTTTGTTTCCATAATTTATGTATTTTTGATACCTTTGTTTGAAAAATTAAAACCCTTTTCTCAATATTTGAATGAAGAAGCCATCATATCTTGTTCTTGTTTGGGTATTTGATATTTGGAAGCCACATTCTTCCATTTCGAAACCGCTTCTTTGGTATTTTCTATTGTTTTTACAGCCTCTTCATCAGTCAATCTAAAAAAAGAGGCAACGTTTACTGTTAAATCAAAATCCAATGAATTATCGTTTTCTGATATATTCAGTTTTAACCCTGTTCCGTACGGGTTCGGATTTATATCATAAGCAGGAGACAATATCCATCCTGCCTTAGTCAAGATAAATCCATGATTCCTCAAATGGTCATCCGTATTACTCACAGCAATAGAAAATACGATTCGTTTGAATAACTCGGTCAGATCTTCTTTTACATTGGCTCCGTTTTGAGTTATAAACTCTACCAATTCAAGATAACTAATTCCATCTTGTGCATCTGCGCCATCTGTATATCCTAACAATGTCATTGCAGAAGCAAAATGAATACGTTTCCCATTATTCGCTCTATCGAAACGCTTTGTCAAATAAGTATGGTGTTTGCTATTATACTTTTTCACTATGGCTTGTGTAACAGTAATTCCCATTTTTTGAGCTAATTCATTAACAACCATTTCCCAGCCTCCGGTATCCATATCATCCTTATTACTTGGAAACTTAGCAATCCAAAAAGACCCGTCCGCATGTTGAACACAAGCTTTAGGTCTTGCTCCCCCAAGTGAAGAGCCGGGAGCTATTAACAAGTTCAACCATTTCAATAAATCAGGATTATCTTTTTCAATGTTCTTTTCTAATTCAAGACTGGCATATTCAAGCTCCCGTATAGAAACCCAGGGTGGAGCGGGATAATCTTTATCGTCATCTAAAAACGCCCCATCGGGATCCGTCTTAAATCGCAAAGCTCCCATTCTGTGTAAATCATAGACGCCTAATAAAAAATCGGATTCATAAAGCGTATATGCAGGTCTATTCTCTGATTTAGCGTGAATAGCCTCCCTTCGTTTCATTAATACGCGCCCCCATCTATCGGGAGATGAATCCAGAAACAAACCGAAATTCGTTTTTTCATCTTTCAAATATTGTTTGCCTGAAAAAAGCCCTAAATCAGGGTCTAACATTTTAGCATTACCGGATTCCAGCCAATTATCATTGTAGGCAAATGAAAATACTTCTTTCCCTCTCAGACGGTCAACGGTTGCTATTCCCATTAGTTGAACCCTTTCAAGTTCAGCCCAATCGGCATATACAAACAGTTCCTTTTTTTCGTTTTTCATAACACCCCTTTCATGGTTTTCTTCTTTTTTACAAGTAATTCAACATCTTGCAATTTTCGTCCCACTACATCATTGGATGCTATCAACAGCAAATCTTTCTCCAATTTCAAAACAAACAATACTTGCGCATACATTCCTAAAGAAACACCGGCTTCGCCTTTTTCCACTTGCCGCAAAGTGGAGCGGGATATTCCGGCGCGTGCTGCGACTTGCTCCATGGTCAGTTTTCTCCTTAGACGGGCTAATTTTATGTTTTCTCCCGTTTCTTCCAACATTTTTGTTAGTTTGGGCAATAATACCACTTTTGACCCTTTCATACGGATTTATATTTTTTGTTCCACCCCAATCATGGATAATCCTACCCGTTTTCGCTCTCTATCTATGTTAAGCACCTTCACCATTACGTGCTGATGGATAGAAACCACTTCCGTAGGGTCGGAAATATAACGTTCCGCCATTTGGGAGAGATGTATCAACCCATTCTCTTTGATACCAATATCAACAAATGCTCCGAAATTAGTAATATTCCCCACAATTCCGGGTAAAATCATGCCTTCCTTCAAATCGCCAATACCCTGTACGTTCGGATCAAACTCAAATACTTTGATTGTATCGCGTGGATCTCGCCCCGGCTTGTCAAGCTCCTGCATAATATCATTCAACGTAGGCAGCCCCACAGTGGGAGTAATATATTTCTGCTTGTCTAGTTGTAAACGCAATTCCTTGTTGATAATTAACTCTGCCACAGTACACCCTAAATCCTTTGCCATTTGCTCCACAATATGATAACTTTCCGGATGCACGGCGGTGTTATCCAATGGATTGGCAGCCTGCGGTATGCGGAGGAATCCGGCAGATTGCTCGTAGGCTTTGGCTCCCATGCGAGATACCTTCATTAATTCTTTGCGTGAGGTGAAAGCGCCATTTTCAGCACGATAATTCACTATGTTTTGCGCCAACTGAGGACCCAACCCTGAGATATAAGTCAGCAAATGTCCACTTGCCGTATTCAAGTTTACCCCTACCAAGTTCACGCAGTTTTCCACAGTCCGGTCGAGCGATTTTTTGAGTTTGTTTTGATCCACGTCGTGTTGATATTGTCCTACTCCGATGGATTTAGCGTCAATCTTAACCAATTCAGCCAATGGATCCATTAACCGTCGTCCGATAGATACGGCTCCACGTACAGTTATATCGTAATTAGGGAATTCTTCACGCGCTATTTTCGAAGCAGAGTAAATGGAAGCTCCTTGTTCACTGACTACAAAGACTTGTACTTGCCTGTCGAACGGAATTTTAGAAACAAAAAATTCCGTTTCCCTGCTTGCCGTTCCGTTTCCAATAGCAATTGCTTGTATATCGTAAGCCTGCACCATAGTCTTTATTTTGGAAACGGCTTCCGTCTTTTTGTCAACAGGAGGGTGAGGATAGATATTTTCATTGTGTAGCAGATTGCCTTGTGCATCCAAGCAGACAATTTTGCAACCAGTACGGTAGCCGGGGTCTATGCCCATTACCCGTTTTTCTCCCAGAGGTGGAGCCAGTAATAATTGACGAAGATTTCCGGCAAATATGCGAATGGCTTCTTCGTCGGCTTTTTCTTTGGACAGGGAAGCGAATTCGGTTTCTATGGATGGTTTCAGTAACCTTTTGTAGGCGTCTTGGAGAGCTTCGGATACTTGTTTGCCACATTCGTTGGTATTCCGGACGAATAATTTTTCCATACGTTCCATACATTCTTCCTCATTGGGGGCAATACTTACCTTCACTAATCCTTCCGATTCCGCCCGGCGAATAGCCAAAAGACGATGTGAAGTGCAGTGTTTTAACGGTTCGGAGAAATCAAAATAGTCCCGGTATTTAGCGGCTTCATCTTCTTTTCCCTTTATTACTTTAGCCGTAATGACAGCTTGACGATTGAAGACGTGCCGTACTTGATTGCGGGCGCGTTCATCTTCATTTATTTGTTCGGCAATGATGTCGCGCGCGCCTTTAAGGGCTTCTTCAACACTTTCTACTTCGCCGGTCAGAAATTTGGAAGCCTTTGTCAATAAGTCCTGTTCATTTTGTAAGAGAATGATCAGGGCAAGCGGTTCTAAGCCTTTTTGCCGGGCAACTTCCGCTCTGGTTTTTCGTTTGGGTTTGTAGGGTAGGTAAATATCTTCCAAGACGGTGGACTCCCAAGTGTTTTCAATGCGTTTGCGCAATTCTTCGGTGAGTTCTCCCTTCTCTTCTATGGTTTTTAGGATCGTTTCTTTGCGTTTAGACAGGTCGCAAAGTTTGTCATGTTGCTCTTTAATGTTTCCTATTTGGACTTCGTCCAAACCACCTGTTACTTCTTTGCGATAGCGGCTGATGAATGGGATGGTTGCGCCTTCTTTTAGTAAGGATAGCGTGTTGTTGATTTGTTTTTCGGCAATGTTGAGAGAAGCGGAAATCAGTTGATTAAATAATTCCATGTAGAGTTGAATATTAAAGCGGCGTAAATTCGAGTATTAAATGCAACTGTATGATATAACATTTTACGGAATACACTAAAAAGTGCCTCAAAATTAAGTTTTTTTCGTGTCTTCGATTCTTTTTGAGTTGAATTTTTTTAATCTTATCCTCATTGTAATTATTGACCTGATTTCGACGAAAAAAGGAGAATAAAAAAGGGTAAATATCGTTTGGATATGTTCTTTTTATGTTTGATAATCCATATTATAACAAATATAGGAATACTAGTTGAAATATACAAAAATAATAATGATATTTGTACATAATCGGTACAAATCGGAAATAAGGAGAAAATTATGATAGTTATTAGTAGTGGAGAGTTCCGCAGTAAACAAAAAGAATATTTTGAAAAAGCGGATAACGGAGAGCAAGTAGTAGTATTGCGTGGAAAAAATAAGGCTTATACGCTTATCCCGGTTGCAGATGATGATTGGTACTATAATCCGATAATGATGGAACATTTGGAAAAAGCTATCCAAGAAGTCAAAGAAGGAAAAGTTATTGAATTTTCTGATAAGGAAGAAATGTTGAAATACTTAGACAATCTATGAAGTACAAAGTTAGGTACACTTCACAATCCCTTAAAGATATAACACAATTAAAGAAATCGGAACCGAACGCCTATCAAAAATTCATCGAATTGCTTATTGAATTGATAAATCATCCGCGAATAGGAACAGGAAAGGTTGAAATATTAAAATATAGTGGCGACATTACACGTTATTCTCGTCGGATTACCGATAAACACAGACTTGTATACGAAATACATGATAAAACAATAACGGTTTTGATCATTGCAGCGAAAGGTCATTATTCAGATAAATAAAAAGAGTTTGAGAAAAATTGGGATCGCAGATTCAAGTTCTAAATGCGAATTTTTATTAAATTGAACATCAAAACTTTATAATGATAATAGTGGTTTGTTAAAACAGGAAATAATAAAGTTGCATTTGATACTTGAATCTACTACGTCTGTATTTTCCGGGTAATCTTATTTCGTAATATCAAATAAATAGGTTATTTTCCCCGAAATAGTGGTGTGTGCCGCACGTCCGAAAGAATCTTTTTTAGTAGTGTTATAAAAATCGGAAAGAGCGTAATAGTATCTTCCCTCAATTAAGAAATGACCGGCTTTTGTCTTTATTTCCAATCCGCCTCCTGCCATAATTCCATAATCAAACTTGTTAGCCGGCTTACCGTACTGTTCTTTCATCGGTCTATTATCCGGATGCCACGATTCGCTCCTGTTTTCTTTTTCATTCAACAAATAAGCCACTTGGGGACCCAGATTAAGAAATACGACTTGCGAACTTTTATCCTTTCCAAATGCCCAATGAGTTAAAACAGGTATTTCTATATAATTCATATAGCGGCTATACGTATCGCCGCTATCATCTTCTATTAATTCCCTCCATCCTCGTTCCGTATAGTTTATTTCTGTCTGTATGCCGCAAATGAGCGCCATATATTTTTCAGAGATATAACGAAGAGTAAATCCCCCGTTATATCTTATTATAGCGTTTTGTTTAATTCTTGGTGAAAAAGAAACATTGTTAGAATTTATTCCTCCGTTGAAACCTATGGCAAGATTATTTCTTAAATCTCCTATTTGTGCATTCAAAGGTAAACACACAAAAATAATTGCCAAGACAGATAAAAGCAATGTTTGGTTGCGTTTTATTCTCATCATTTCATTCAAAATTCATTTTTATTATTTCATGGTCTCTGGAAAAATGCACAAAAAATACATTTTTATTGATGAACCCTCCTCGATTATTTACACGATGAAATTTGAATCCTATTTGAAGAGGAGTAAACGCTACCTGGGAGAGATTATTTTCAAATTCGGAACCGTATGTAAACAAGCCATTCAAGAAATAGAATCCGGTGTCGTAACCCAATATTCCATATTTCGGATACGTATTGACCATGTCTTTCGAATACCATTTCCGGTAATTTTCCGTAAACCTTGCTGTTTCCAGCGCCAAATGGTTAGTGTAAAATGAAGAATAAAAATAAGTATCCCATTCAAAAAAGTCGTCTATGTGATCTTTCATATAAGTTTGCCATTCCGGATAGCCAAATAATCGAATATCAAGCTCTCTTACTTTTCCAAATGCGGCTGTAAGCAAAGGAAAAAGTTTGATCAGAGTGATATTGCTGTTGGACGTAGGAATCAATATATTTGTTCTTGTAGATGAAAAAGCGTTTTTTATTTCATTGACATTCCGGGTTACGTTCAACGTTTGCACTGTAAAAGATTTGTTAGGCAAGAACTCTTGTTTTATTTCTTTTAGAAACTCGTCTTCCCTGTAATCTTCCGGTTGTTCCGTTACGTCCCAAATAACTACATTGGCGTCTTTAAATTCACGGGTAAAGCGTTCACATACTCCGGAATATAAATAGGTCTGCGGAGTATTTATCTGGTAGATATAAGGATTATTAAACACTTCATTGGTTTTTGAAGTAAAAGGTATTACTAATCGTATTTTGTTGGTCAGGGCAAAATCTGCCAACGGTTTTATATGTGTAGAAAAAAGTGGTCCGAAAATAATATCCATTTCAACCATTTCTTTTTGTTTAAGAATAGGTGAAATAGAAGCGTTTGATTCTCCCGAATCATATACGTACAGTTCAACAGAAGCTCCCATTCGCTTTAAACTATCTACCGATAGGAGGAAACCTTCATAATATTCTACCATACGACTGCGACTTTCAATTTCTGTGAATGGTAAAATGATGGCTACTTTTAGTGCGGAAAACGCTTCCTTTTTCGTCTGGTTTTCATTGGATAGTTGTTCCCCGGTGGTTGATACAATTCCGCTTTCCCTGTTTTTTTCTTTGGAAACGGTTTGTGATAGCGGAGGTGATGGATAGGGTATGCAAATAAAATCGCCTTTTTCTACTGTTCTGTTTTCCAGTTCCGGATTGACAGCGATCAATTCTTCTATACTTATGCCGTATTCTTTACTGATATTGTAAATGGTTTCTTCTTGTTTGGTTACCCGGTGCATTTGTCTGCACCTTGACATAACGGCGGCAGGTGGCGGTGGACTGAAACCATCTGTTCGCTCTCTTCTTGGGGTAGTTTGTACAGGGGTGGTTTCAGGATTTTTGTTCGTTGGGGAGGAACGAATGATAATCACTTTTCCAGTTTGAAAATTAGTAATGCTCAATCCTGGATTAGCATCCAATATGGCTTTGGACGAAACTTGATAGATAAGGGTAAGCCTGTAAAGTGTTTCACCTTCTTGTATGGTATGAAAGGTTTTATGCTGGAAATAAATTGCATCTCCCCCTTGCGCAAACAAATTCAATCCGAAAAAACAGATGATTGGAAACAGGAGTGTTAATTGTTTTATTGATTTCATTAATAATCAATTGATTTTTAATTTTATCGCCTTGGATTCCGCTTCGTATCCCGGCTTATCGAGTAATGCAAACATATTTTTTTTATACGCTTCCACACCCGGTTGGTCAAACGGATTTACACCTGAAATGTAACCACTGATGGCGCAACCCAATTCAAAAAAATAAAGTAATTGCCCGGTATAATATTCATTGAGTTCGGGAATTGTGATACGTAGGTTGGGTACGCCGCCATCTACGTGAGCTAATTGTGTACCTAATTCTGCCATTTTATTTATTTCATCCACTCGTTTTCCGGCTAAAAAATTTAGTCCGTCGAGATTGGTTTCGTCCGAAGGAACCATAAGGACGCTATTTGTTTTTTCAATGGAAAGGACGGTTTCATAGATACTTCTTTCACCTTCTTGTATCCATTGTCCCATGGAGTGCAAGTCTGTTGAGAAATCTACTGCAGCAGGAAAAATACCTTTGTGTTCTTTGCCTTCGGATTCTCCGTAAAGCTGCTTCCACCATTCGCTTATGTAGTGCAGTTTGGGATTATAGTTTACAAGGATTTCAATTTTCTTGCCTTGTTTGTATAGCTCGTTGCGGGTAGCGGCATATACAGCAACCTGATTTTTTTCAAAAGGAATGAGTTCTCCGGAAACCGCCTCCATTTTGCATGCGCCTTCAATCAATTTTTCAATATCAAATCCCGCCACAGCAACAGGCAACAGACCTACCGGAGTAAAAACGGAAAAACGCCCGCCCACATTATCCGGGATACTAAAAGATTTATATCCTTCTTTGTCTGCCGTAATACGAGCCGCGCCTTTTTTAGCATCGGTGATGGCAACAATAACTTTGCGTGCCGTATCTTTTCCGCGTTGCTCCTCACATTGTTTTTTCAATAGACGGAATGCCAAAGCCGTTTCGGTAGTTGTTCCGGATTTGGAGATATTGATTACTCCGAATTTTTTACCTTTCAGAAAAGAAGTCAGTTCATACAAGTAATCTTCGCTTATGTTATGTCCGGCATAGATAATAAGGGGGGTATCCTTCTTTTCTTGCAACCAGGTGAAACTGTTTGACAACGCTTCGATTACGGCGCGCGCGCCTAAATAACTTCCTCCGATGCCTGCCACAACAACTATATCGCAATGTTCCCTTACTATTTGTGCGGTAGCCCTTAAATCCGCTAAATGTTCTTTCGTAATGGAAGAAGGGAGATGCAACCAGCCCAAAAACTCCTTACCTTTTCCTGTTCCTTTTTCTAATGCTTCTCGTGCGGATTTTATTTTGGCTTCGTAAGCTGAAATATTTTCTTTGGAAATGAAGCCAAGTGTTTTTTCAATATTTATAGTTATCATGATTGTGATATTTAATGTTAATCTATTATCGGACGAATATCCCATGTTTTAAAAATACGTTTTAACTTTTTCCGCATTTCATTATAGGGCAATTTAGGCTTCTCGGGTGGTATTCCCTTTATTAGGGAATGTGCTTTATTACTCATAGAAGGTGAATGGAATACTTCTAAAAATTCTATTTTTCTTACTTCTCCTGTAATAAAGTGTCCTACGCCATGTGTTCGAGAATTTCTTCCATTCGGATAATTTTCTGTTTTTATAGTTAAACACTCTCCGGCAGTTGAACAATATTTTTCCCAATTAACAGAAAGACTATTACCAACAGGAGTAAAAGCATGCGGAGGTATATCGTCAAAATTATAATATGGAGCAAATTTTTCTTTTGCAATGTGATAAAATAATTTATCTTCCTCCGGAATAAATTCTTCTGTTTGTGAATCAGTCATGTTAAAGAGTGATTGCTTTAGGTAATAAATTTATATTGAATTCATGAGGATTAAAAACACCTTCAGTCATTTGAGAAGATTTGTTATCTCCATAATACGACGCCTCTGCACCATCTTTGGCAATATTTATAATCAAACCATAAGTCTCGGTTTCCCAATCGATATCTATACTACCATTTGAACTTGGATAAATAGAAGGTATATCAATGCAATCTCCAGAATGATAGAAAATATTTTTTGCGTATGTTATTAAAAAATGAACTGTTGCAGAGAATGTCGCAGGCGAAATATGCTCATTACCTTCTTCGTCCCAATTATCTTTTAGTTCTAAAATTGTTTCCGCTTTCTTCAAAACAGCAATTAAATTTCTTAATTCTGTGGGGATAGAAAAAACCTCATTCTCACAAGTATAAGTTTCAAGCCGTTGTATGTTTATTGATGAAAGAAAAGAATCAAGACTGTTTAAGGTTGCCATTTTAACACTATTTTATAATACGATGTTTTTATGAACAAATATACTTCGTTATTCTCGATCTTCCAAAAAAATCTCTGCAAATTACAGATGCCAACAATTTAACCAACACTATTTATTCCATGAAACACTATTCTATTTCTTCAACTCATCTAAACGAATCCGTCAACAATTTTATTTCTATCATGGGTGAAATACGCTCGTACAAAATGTTATAGATAGCGTCGAGTATGGGCATGTTGACATGATAATGTTTGTTAATCTCTTTGATACATTTCGTTCCGTAATATCCTTCTGCTATCATTTCCATTTCTATCTGCGCGCTTTTGACCGAATATCCCCGTCCTATCATTGTGCCGAAAGTTCGATTACGGCTGAAATTCGAGTAGGCTGTAACTAATAAATCCCCTAAATAAACAGATTCGTTTATATTTCGGTTCAACGGATGTACCGTATTCAAAAACCGGTTCATCTCTTGAATAGCGTTTGCAAGTAACACAGATTGAAAATTATCTCCGTATTTCAATCCGCTGCAAATCCCTGAAGCAATGGCATATACATTTTTCAATACGGAACTGTATTCAATACCTGCCACATCGTCGCTAACAGACGTTTTTATGTAATTTCCCCCTAACCGGCGTGCGCAAATACCTGCTTTTTCTCTGTCGGGACAGGCTATTGTGAGATAGGAAAGACGTTCCAACGCCACTTCTTCTGCGTGGCAAGGACCTCCTAATACGGCAATATCCTCCGGAGGAACCCCGTAAAATTTCGTAAAATATTCCGATACGATGAGATTTTCATCGGGAACAATCCCTTTAATAGAAGTTACGATGAATTTACCCGCTAATTTGGTTTTGAGTTTTTTCAAATGAGATTTTAGATAGGGAGAAGGAGTAGCGAAGATAAGCATATCAGACCCTCTCACTACATCGTTGATATTAGCATTGAAATTAATTCGTTTGACGTCGAATTTTACCCCTGTCAGGTATGACGGATTGTGTCCTAATTGTTTAAAATCCGCTATGCGGTCCTCCCGGCGCATATACCAATTTATAGTGTTTTCCTGTTGCAAAACCATTTTGGCTATAGCCGTAGCCCAACTGCCTCCACCCATTATCGCTATTTTTCCGGATAATTTCATAGCTTGAAATTAAGGGTTTTTAATAGTTCTCTCCGGACGCATTTGCGGAAAGAAAAGCACTTCTTGAATAGCCGTCTGCCCCGTGAGTAACATGACGAGTCTATCCATGCCCATGCCCATACCGGAAGTGGGTGGCATCCCATATTCTAATGCACGCACAAAATCCATATCGATAAACATCGCTTCGTCATCACCCTTTTCACTCAAACGGAGTTGCTCTTGGAAACGTTCTAATTGGTCTATGGGGTCGTTCAGTTCAGAATAGGCATTACAAAGTTCCTTTCCGTTTACCATGAGTTCAAAACGTTCGGTCAACTCCGGATGGTTGCGATGACGCTTGGTAAGTGGAGACATTTCAATAGGATAATCTGTAATGAAAGTGGGCTGGATGTAGTTACCTTCGCAGAAATTACCGAAAATTTCGTCAATAAGTTTCCCCTTACCCATCGTATCATCTATTTCCATATTCAGCTTCCCGCATATCTGGCGAATCTCCTTTTCCGTTTTTCCCGCGAGGTCGTATCCCGTAAATTCTTTGATAGCGTCGAACATCGTTACACGCTTGTAAGGAGATTTGAAATGGATAAGGTGGTTGCCCGTTTGTACCTCCGTCGTTCCGTTCACAGCTAAACAGATATTTTCAATCATGTTTTCGGTAAAAGCCATCATCCAATTATAATCTTTATAGGCAACGTATATTTCCATACAAGTAAATTCCGGATTGTGAGTACGGTCCATTCCTTCGTTACGGAAGTTTTTGGAGAATTCATATACTCCTTCAAATCCGCCTACAATCAAACGCTTCAAATATAATTCGTTGGCTATACGAAGATATAACGGAATATCCAACGCATTGTGATGGGTAATGAACGGGCGAGCGGACGCTCCTCCGGGAATAGCTTGCAAAATGGGAGTTTCCACTTCCATGTATCCTTTTGAGTTAAAATACTCGCGCATGGAAGTATATATTTGAGTACGTTTGATGAAAATATCTTTCATACCCCCGTTCACTACTAAATCCACATAACGTTGGCGGTAACGAAGTTCCGGGTCTTCAAAAGAGTCGTACGCCATTCCGTCTTTGTATTTTACGATAGGGAGCGGACGAACGGATTTAGCTAATAGGGTCAGCTTTTGTGCGTGAATACTGATTTCTCCCATTTGAGTTCTGAAAACAAAACCTTCAATGCCTATATAGTCGCCTAAATCTAGTAAATGCTTAAATACTTTCGTATAAAACTCTTTGTTTTCATCCGGGCAAATATCGTCCCGGGTGATATAGATTTGTATGCGCCCTTTAGCGTCTTGCAGTTCAATGAAAGAAGCTTTTCCCATGATGCGGCGGCTCATCATACGTCCCGCTACCCGCACTTGGCGCGGCTTTTCTTCTTTGTCGTTAAATTCTTTTTTAATATCTGTGGAAAAAGCATTTGTTGCGTATTCTGCCGCCGGATATGGGTCGATACCCATTGTACGAAGTTCGTCTAAACTATTGCGTCGAATTACTTCCTGTTCGCTTAATTCAAAAATATTCATTATGTTTTGATTAACTCAATTGAGTGCAAAAATAGATTTTTTTTCGGATTTTCGAATCATATTTGAACACTAAATTGGAAAATAGTTCGGAATAGTTTTATATGTTTTATGATTGTTTTTACAAACGAATTTAATAGATTCATTTGAATAATTTGTTTTATTTTTGTGGCGGTTAACCGGTAAAATAACATTAATACATAAGCGCACTCATGATACATAATGATTTAATAGGAATTTGTTCTGACCATGCCGGTTACGAACTGAAAGAATTTGTTAAGGATTGGTTGAAAGCGAAAGGTTGGGCATACAAGGATTTTGGAACACACTCGGCTGAAAGTTGCGATTATGCAGACTTTGCTCACATGCTGGCAAAAGCGGTGGAGGCAGGAAAATGTAGCCGGGGAATTGCCGTATGCGGGAGTGGAAACGGTATCAGTATGACGCTGAACAAACATCAAGGTATTCGTGCAGCGCTTTGTTGGACGGAAGAAACCGCTCGCTTAGCGCGTCAACACAATGATGCGAATGTATTGGCGATGCCGGCGCGATTCATCGGTACAGGTGAAGCCGGACGAGTGATGGGCATTTTCTTTTCTACCGGATTTGAAGGAGGGAGGCATCAACAGCGTATAGATAAAATACCGGTAAAAAAGATGTAGAGGTGCATTTCATCTATTTTCCTGAAACAATTCTTAACTTTTGACTCTTGTTATTCGTTCAAATATGTTTAACTTTGCGAAATGACAATAAAATTGTTTTAATGGGACGCCATCAATTAGATAGTTTAGACGAGCAAATATTGCAAATGATTGCCGGCAATGCACGCATTCCATTTTTAGAGGTGGCAAGGGTTTGTAATGTTTCAGGGGCGGCAGTCCATCAGCGTATTCAAAAGTTAACTAACTTAGGTATATTGAAAGGGTCGGAATATGTTATTGATCCGGAAAAAATCGGATATGAAACCTGTGCATATATAGGAATTAATCTGAAAAATCCCGAATCGTTTCGCTCGGCGCTGAAAGAGTTGGAAAATATTTCCGAAGTGGTGGAATGTCATTTTACCACAGGTAAGTATGATATGTTTATTAAAATTTATGCAAAAAATAATCATCACCTACTCAGCATTATTCACGATCGGTTGCAACCTTTGGGAGTGGCGCGTACCGAAACGCTTATTTCTTTCCATGAAGCATTGAAACGGCAAATACCGGTGATGTTTAATTAACAGGATTCTTATTTTAAATTTATTCGGAATGAAAAAAACAGGATTATTAACGGCATTTTTTGAATGTTCGTTTTTTACGAAAGCGATAAGGGGAATGATTTTGTGTTTGCTCTTTGGGAGCGCTGCCGGTGTTTTTGCCTGCACAAATTTGATTGTGGGCAAAAAAGCGTCTGTTGACGGTTCAGTCATCGTCTCCTATTCGGCTGATTCTTACGCTTTGTTTGGCGAGTTATACCACTATCCGGCTGCGACCTACCCGGAAGGAGCCATGCGTGATATATATGAATGGGACACAGGTAAATATTTGGGAAAAATAGAACAAACGCGGGAAACGTACAATGTAATCGGCAATATCAACGAGCATCAAGTAACTATTGGCGAAACCACTTTCGGAGGGCGGCTGGAATTAGTCGATACACTCGGGTTGATTGATTACGGCAGTTTGATGTATATTGCTTTGCAGCGTTCACGTACGGCACGCCAAGCAATCAGTGTGATGACAGACTTGGTGCAACGGCACGGTTATTACAGCAGTGGCGAATCTTTTAGTATTGCCGACCCTAACGAAGTGTGGATTATGGAGATGATAGGGAAAGGACCGGGTGTTCGCGGAGCCGTTTGGGTTGCCGTTCGCATTCCGGACGATTGTATAGCGGCTCATGCTAATCAAGCGCGTATTCATAAATTTGACAGGAATGATAAAAAAAATTGTATATATGCGCCCGATGTTATTTCTTTTGCCCGTGAAAGAAACTATTTTAATGGCAAGGACGAAGATTTCAGTTTTGCTGATGCCTATGCGCCGCTTGATTTTGGCGCTCGGCGTTATTGCGAGGCGCGCGTATGGAGTTTTTATAACATGTTTACCGACCGGGGAAATGAATTTTTCCCCTATATAACAGGTGAATCCAATGATCCGATGCCACTTTATCTCAAACCTAACCGTAACGTTTCCGTGCAGAACATTAAAGATGCGATGCGCGACCATTATGAGGGGACTCCTTTGGATATTTCCAATGATTTTGGGGCAGGTATTTATAAAGCGCCTTATCGTCTTTCCCCACTTAGTTTCAAAGTAAACGGCGAAACCTATTTTAATGAACGCCCTATCTCTACTTTCCAAACAGCCTATGTCTTTGTATCGCAAATGCGTGCCGATAAGCCAAACGCTATCGGGGGAGTATTTTGGTTCGGGCTCGACGACGCCAATATGACTGTATATACGCCGGTATATTGTTGTGCGGACAAAATTCCTACTTGTTATTCCGGAGAGGGTGCCGATTATATTACTTTTTCTTGGGATTCTTCTTTTTGGATATTCAATTGGGTATCCAATATGGTTTATCCGCGTTATAGTTTGATGATTGAGGATGTTCGCTCCGTTCAAACAAGTTTGGAAGATTCTTTCAATAAAGCGCAAACAGGCATTGAAACGGTTGCGGCACAAATATATGCTCAAAATAAAGAAGAGGCGAAAAATTTTCTTACCAACTATACGGTTATGACGGCGCAACATACCTACGATGCGTGGAAACGTTTGGGTGAATATCTGATTGTGAAATATAACGACAATGTGATTAAACGTGAAAAAGACGGAAAATTTGAAAGGAACGCCATTGGTAGAGCTATGCCGGTTATCCGGCAAGGGTATCCGGAGGATTTCCTTAAAGAATATGTAAAGCAGACGGGGGACAGGTATAAAATAAAGGAATAATGATTATCCGTAATAATGTAGGGCAACCCCTCGCGGTTGCCTTGAAATGGACATTCATTTAAAAAAAATAATAGATATAAAAAGTATTTGGAATGGAGTTTAGCGGAAAAATAATCGCTGTGCTTTCGCCCAAAAGCGGGGTTGGGAAAGCAACCGGTAATGAGTGGAAAGCGCAAGAATATGTTATTGAAAGTCATGAGCAATATCCCAAAAGAATGTGTTTTGAGGTGTTTGGAGGAGATAAAATCCAACAGTTTAATATACAGTTAAACGAAGAAATAACCGTATCTTTTGATATTGACGCCCGTCAATGGCAAGACAGATGGTTTAATAGTATTCGCGCTTGGAAAGTAGAGCGTGAAACAACAGGAGGACTTTCTTCACCGGCAACAAATGTGACCTATACTTCTACTCCACAGCCCTCGCCAACCAATACTCCGGAATTTACGCAAGGAGATGCGAATGACGATTTACCCTTTTAATAAATGCAGTATTTATTAAATAAAATGAATGTCTGTCTTATTTCCTAATGTAGGGGTTATCCTCGCGGTTACCTTGAATACCGGTATGAATATCGTCAACAGGGCGACCGCGAAGGTCGCCCCTGCAATTATATTTTTTTGTATCCTTGTTATTCCTGTCAATTCGGCATAAAACATTGTTTTTTACGATTTTTTTGCCAAATATATTTAATCGGCAAGCTTTTTGTTGAGGAGTTTTTGAATTTTTGAGTTGACTGATTTTTAAGTTTGTATTAACCATTCATATAATGAAAGCAAATCCGTTCAAAAAGACTCCAACTATGGATTCTAAGGAAAGAAAAGTAATTCAGGAAGAGGAATTACGTGATGAACAACCGGAACAACAACTGTTTGAAGAGGAAAAAACGTCACCCCCCCCTGTCTCTAATGAGAATCCGGAGAGCAATGAGGAAGCACCCATAGGAGGTTCGGAAACTCTTCCGACGGAAGAAGAAAAGTTAATTCGGCAATTAGAAGAAGCCAATGCGCTTATTAAAGAACAAAAAGACAAATATTTGCGTCTTTCTGCTGAGTTTGACAATTATCGTAAACGTACCGTAAAAGAAAAGGCGGAATTAATTTTCAATGGAGGTGAAAAAACCATTAATAGTATTCTTCCGGTAATTGATGATATGGAACGCGCTCTTAAAACAATGGGAACATCGGGTGTGGCGCCTGCTATACAAGAAGGGATAGAGTTGATAGTTAACAAATTTATTTTTGCATTGGGACAAAATGGCGTGAAAATAATAGAAACAAAAGATAAACCGCTTGATACGGATTTTCATGAAGCGATAGCTGTGATTCCCGCACCGTCGGAAGAACAAAAAGGGAAAATCTTGGATTGTGTTCAAACCGGATATACGCTCAATGACAAAGTAATTCGCCATGCAAAGGTAGTGGTGGGTGAATAACAGAAAAGAGATTATGGCAAAAAGAGATTATTATGAAGTGTTGGAAGTTGAAAAAAACGCTTCGGCTGACGAGATAAAAAAAGCCTATCGGAAAAAAGCAATTCAGTATCATCCGGACAAAAATCCGGGAGATAAAAAGGCGGAAGAAATGTTTAAGGAAGCTGCCGAAGCATACGATGTATTAAGTACTCCGGAGAAGCGTACGCGATATGACAGATTGGGGCATGCCGGTATGAGTGGAGCGGCAGGAAATGGCGGTCCATATAGCAGTGATTTCGGCGGAAGTATGTCAATGGATGATATATTCTCTATGTTTGGTGATATTTTTGGCGGGCGTGGCAGCGGGTTCAGTCATTTCGGCGGGTTCGGCGGTGGCAGTCAACAAAGACAGTTTCGAGGAGGCGACCTTCGCGTAAAGGTAAAACTCACTTTGAAAGAAATTTCTACCGGAGTAGAAAAAAAATTTAAACTTAAAAAGTACGTTCCTTGTCTTCATTGTCAGGGAAGTGGCGCCAACGCTCACGGAATAGAAATGTGTAATATGTGTAAAGGAACCGGTACGGTAATCAGACAACAACGCACTATTCTCGGCACTATGCAAACACAAACTGTTTGTCCCTCATGCAATGGGGAAGGGAAAATAATAAAAAATAAATGTAAAAACTGCTCGGGTGATGGAATTGTTTACGGAGAAGAAGTGATAAGCGTTCAAATTCCTGCGGGGGTTTCCGAAGGTATGCAACTGTCCATGAGTGGAAAAGGACATGCAGGGAAACGCAATGGGGCGCCCGGGGATCTATTGATACAAGTGGAAGAAGAACCGCATCCCGAACTTGTTCGGGATGAAAATGATTTGATATATAATCTGCTGTTGAGTTTTCCTGTGGCTACACTTGGCGGAACAGTGGAAATACCTACGATAGACAATAAAGTGAAAGTAAAAATAGAATCGGGTACACAGCCTGGAAAAGTTCTTCGTTTGCGGGGAAAAGGTCTGCCCAATATTCAAGATCACGGATATGGTTACAATTCTTCTATGGGAGATTTGTTAGTGAATGTAAGTGTTTATGTGCCCGAAGTATTGACAAGGGATGAAAAAACAGTATTGGAAAAAATGGGAGACTCCGATAATTTCAAACCCAACGAGAATGTGAAAGAGAAGATATTTAAGAAGTTTAAAAACTTTTTTGATTAGTTTTCGATTATTTAAAAAAGAATGGATTACATACAAACGGAAATTGACGGCGTGTGGCTTATTGAACCGAAAATCTTTATTGATTCTCGCGGATATTTTGTAGAAACTTTCAAACAAAAAGAGTTTGAAACTACTATCGGGAAAGTAAACTTTATACAAGATAATGAATCGAAATCATCCTTTGGCGTTCTGCGGGGATTGCATTATCAAAAAGGAGAGTTTAGTCAGGCTAAGTTAGTGCGTGTGGTTAAAGGAAAAGTATTGGATGTGGCAGTAGATTTGCGCTATTCTTCTCCCTCTTTTGGAAAACATGTCAGTGTGGAGTTGAGCGAAGAAAACAAACGTCAGTTTTTTATTCCTCACGGTTTTGCTCACGGTTTTTTAGTGCTGAGTGATGAAGTGATTTTTACCTACAAAGTAGATAATGTATATGCCCCACAAAGGGAAGCCTCTATTTTATATTGCGATAAGGAGCTTGGAATTAATTGGCCTGTTGCCGAATTTCAATTAATTATATCAGAAAAGGATAAGAACGCAAAGGGTTTTTCCGAAGCGGAATATTATGAGTGAGCATTAGATGGGTAGTAGGGAATGAAAATAGCTATTGTCGGAACCGGATATGTTGGATTAGTTACAGGAACTTGTTTTGCCGAAATTGGTGTGAATGTGGTGTGTGTGGATACAAATGTGGAGAAAATAGCCGCTTTACAAAAGGGGGTTATACCTATTTACGAAAACGGTCTTGAAGAGATGATGATACGAAACCACAAAGCAGGAAGATTAGAGTTTACTACTTCTTTGAAAGATTGTTTGGATGAGGTGGAAGTTATCTTTTCGACAGTGGATACTCCTCCCAATGAAGATGGCGGCGCAGATTTGAGGTACGTGTGGCAGGTGGCTCGTACTATTGGAAGCCATATAAATAAATATGTATTGATAGTAACTAAAAGTACGGTTCCCGTGGGGACTGCCCATAAAATTCGTGCAATTATTCAAGAAGAGTTGGATAGAAGAGGGATTACTGTTGAATTTGATGTAGCTTCCAATCCTGAATTTTTGAAAGAAGGAAATGCCGTTAATGATTTTATGAGTCCCGATAGGGTAGTAGTAGGGGTAGAATCGCCTCATGCTAAAGAATTAATGTCGAAATTATACAAACCTTTTTTGTTGAATAATTTTCGGGTTATTTTTATGGATATTCCTTCGGCGGAAATGACGAAATATGCAGCAAACTCTATGCTGGCTACTCGAATAAGTTTTATGAACGATATAGCTAATTTATGTGAACGGGTGGGAGCCGATGTAAATATGGTGCGTAACGGTATGGGGACAGATTCGCGTATTGGTCGTAAATTTCTTTACCCCGGTATTGGTTACGGTGGCTCCTGTTTTCCCAAAGATATAAAAGCATTGGTAAAAACAGCCGAACAGTACGGATACAACATGCGTGTGATTCGGGCAGTGGAAGAAGTGAATGAAATTCAAAAAGGTTTATTGTTTGAAAAGTTGCATACGTTTTTCTCCGGTAACCTGAAAGACAAGACAATAGCTTTGTGGGGACTTTCTTTTAAACCCGAAACGGACGATATGCGCGAAGCCCCTTCTTTAATCCTTATTGGGAAATTACTGAATGCCGGTTGTAAAGTGCGTGTTTATGATCCTGTAGCAATGAACGAATGCAAAAGAAGGATGGGCGACAACAGTGTTTATTATGCCAATGACATGTATGATGCCGTACTGGATGCCGACGCCATGTTATTAGTTACCGAATGGAAAGAATTTCGTTTACCTTCGTGGACTGTTATTAAAAAAGCGATGAATCGGAAAATCATATTTGACGGTCGAAATATCTATGAGAAGGAAGAAATGGAGGAACAAGGGTTTACTTATTATTGCGTAGGAAAGTAAATCTATATTTCTGCATTTATTTAAAAAATAGTCTATAAAAGATTTGTGTATAAAAGAAAAAGCCATTATCTTTGCCGTCGCTTTTGAGAAAGCGCCTCCGTTTGGGATCTTGAGAAAGGATTTAGAGAGGGAAAAAGAGAGTTCTATGAAAGAATGATAAACACCATAAGTAGTACAATAGGCGAGAATAGGTAGTGGAAGAATCTTACGTTTTTCTGTATGGATAAGCTTAGCGGTTTATTTTGCATATAAGACGCATCAGTCTCCGCCGTATTCTTGTAAACGACAAGTACCGTCAATACATTATCCTGTTTTATTCTGTTTATTGAATATCCGGGATAGCTTTTTTTACATGCGTGTATGGATTACATGCATGTATGATATTAGGAGCGATATTTTAATTCGGTTTTTACAAGCAAGATTGTTCAGTTATGATATTAATTCCGTACCATAAAAGTTTTATAGTACGTTATATCATATCTATTCAAGCGCATATATATATATTAGGATGAAGAGTTTGATCCTGGCTCAGGATGAACGCTAGCTACAGGCTTAACACATGCAAGTCGAGGGGCATCGCCTTTTAGCAATAAAAGGGCGGCGACCGGCGCACGGGTGAGTATCGCGTATCCAACCTGTCCTTCACACGGGTATAGGCTTTCGAAAGAAAGATTAATCCCCGATGGTTCTATTCGGTCGCATGGTCGAATAGTTAAAGGAAGCGATTCGGTGAAGGAGGGGGATGCGTTCCATTAGACAGTTGGTAAGGTCACGGCTTACCAAATCATCGATGGATAGGGGTTCTGAGAGGAAGTTCCCCCACATTGGAACTGAGACACGGTCCAAACTCCTACGGGAGGCAGCAGTGAGGAATATTGGTCAATGGGCGGAAGCCTGAACCAGCCAAGTAGCGTGAAGGACGACTGCCCTATGGGTTGTAAACTTCTTTTATCGGGGAATAACAGTTACCATGTATGGTAGTGAGCATGTACCCGTTGAATCAGCATCGGCTAACTCCGTGCCAGCAGCCGCGGTAATACGGAGGATGCAAGCGTTATCCGGATTTATTGGGTTTAAAGGGTGCGCAGGCGGTATTTCCCGTCAGCCGTGAAAATTTGAGGCTTAACCTTAAAGGTGCGGTTGAAACAGAGGTACTTGAGTATGGACAAGGTGGGCGGAATTCGTGGTGTAGCGGTGAAATGCTTAGATATCACGAAGAACTCCGATTGCGTAGGCAGCTCACTGGGGCATAACTGACGCTCAGGCACGAAAGTGCGGGAATCAAACAGGATTAGATACCCTGGTAGTCCGCACTGTAAACGATGAATACTCGCCGTATGCGATACAGGGTATGCGGCCAAGCGAAAGCATTAAGTATTCCACCTGGGGAGTACGCCGGCAACGGTGAAACTCAAAGGAATTGACGGGGGCCCGCACAAGCGGAGGAACATGTGGTTTAATTCGATGATACGCGCGGAACCTTACCCGGGCTTGAATTGTGTCTGCATATACTTGAAAGGGTATAGTCGCAAGACAGGCATGAAGGTGCTGCATGGTTGTCGTCAGCTCGTGCCGTGAGGTGTCGGCTTAAGTGCCATAACGAGCGCAACCCCAATGGTCAGTTACCATCTGGTAAAGCAGGGTACTCTGG
>SNRY01000099.1_pt1:0-2500 | contig 33303 bp, 26 predicted proteins | sample 4693421 | NCBI WGS metagenome assembly SNRY01 (sample SAMN11003215, study PRJNA524138) | termite gut metagenome | isolation source: Bacteroidetes bacterial symbionts from single cell of protist host amplifed... | host: Streblomastix strix ... | reverse complement strand
CAACAGGCGCTGCTAAGGCTGTAGGCAAAGTTATTCCTCAATTGAATGGAAAACTGACAGGAATGTCTTTGCGGGTTCCTACCCTTGATGTTTCAGTAGTGGATTTGACGGTGAACCTTGCTAAAGAAACTACTTATGCTGAAATTTGCGCTGTGATGAAAACTGCTTCCGAAGGTGAATTGAAAGGTATTTTGGGTTATACGGAAGATGATGTGGTTTCTTCTGACTTTATTGGTGATGCTCGTACTTCTATTTTTGATGTAAAAGCCGGTATTCAATTAACGCCGACTTTCGTGAAAGTGGTATCTTGGTATGACAATGAATGGGGATATTCAAGTAAAGTGATTGACTTGATTCTTCACATGGCAAAAGTTAATAAATAACGAGTTCTTAATTGAGCTAAAATAAGGAGAACTTTCTGAAGGAGGTTCTCTTTTTTTGTATGTACAAAAGAGAAACAATTGAAAATAATCAGGTATCTTTGTCTATGGATTATAATATAAATTCGATGATAATGAAAAAGTTATTGTTAGCTCTATTAGCATTAGGGTTCTATAGTTACCCTCTGTCAGCGCAGGAAGAAAATAAAGAGGATGGTTTTGTTTTCACTACGATAAAAGAAAATCCTATCACTTCTGTAAAAGATCAGAATCGTTCGAGTACGTGCTGGAGTTTTTCCGGTCTTAGTTTTTTGGAAGCGGAACTTCTTCGTATGGGAAAAGGAGAATATGACCTCTCGGAAATGTTTGTGGTTCATCATACAATGATGGATCGAGCCGAACAATATGTACGTCTGCATGGGGAAGGTTCTTTTATGCCGGGTGGGATTTTTTATGATGTGATATATTGTTTAAAACATTACGGAATAGCGCCACAGGAAGTTATGCCGGGAATTAGGTATGGTGAATCTTTGCCGGTTCATGCCGAATTAGATGCTGTGGCAAAGGCGTACGTGAACGCTATTGCTAAGGGAAGTCTAAAAAAACTGACACCGGTATGGAAACAGGGACTTAGCGCCATATACGATACGTATTTAGGGAAATATCCCGAAAAGTTTACTTATCGAGGGAAGGAATATACTCCTACCTCTTTTGCCCATTCGTCAGGGTTGAATCCTGATGATTATGTGTCATTAACCTCATTTACTCATCATCCTTTTTATAGTGAGTTTGCCATTGAAATACAAGATAATTGGCGTAACGGAAATTCATGGAATTTGCCTATCGACGAATTAATAACCTTAATAGATAATGCTATAGAGAAAGGTTTTACCGTTGCATGGGCAAGCGACGTCAGTGAGCAGGGATTTACCCGTAATGGCATTGCAGTAGCGCCCGATACCGATCGTCCTGATTTAACAGGATCTGATATGGCTCGTTGGACAGGGCTGACTCCGGAAGATAGACGGAAAGAGTTGACTTTGAGACCTTCTCCCGAACAGGAAATTACTCAAGAAATGCGTCAAACGGCTTTTAATAATTGGGAAACAACCGATGATCATGGCATGCATATTTATAGAATAGCCAAAGATCAAACAGGGAAAGAGTATTATATGGCGAAAAATTCTTGGGGAACTAAGAATAAATATCAAGGCACATGGTATGTTTCAAAATCTTTTGTGAAATATAAAACGATTAATATTCTTGTTCATAAAAAGGCATTACCTACGGATATTGCCAAAAAGATAAATTTATAATTTTCTTTTATTGAATCGGATAATTATTGTGTTTTTGGAGTCTATAATGAATAAATCAAAATTTTGTATTCCGGTATTGACGTATTGACAGGTGTTGTTTTTTTAGTAAAAGGGCAGGCAACGGCAGGGTGATTCGCTATATGTTAGTTGTGAATATATGATACTTTGCATTGCCGAAAAGCCTTCTGTAGCACGTGATATTGCCCATGTTCTCGGAGCTGTCACTAAAAAAGACGGGTACATGGAAGGAAACGGATACCAGATTACTTGGACATTCGGTCATTTGTGTACCCTGAAAGAACCACATGAATATACTCCTGCATGGAAATCATGGAGTTTAGGTAATCTTCCTATGATTCCACAGCGTTTTGGTATTAAATTGATAGATAATCCGGCTTACAAAAAACAATTCGCTATCGTCGAACAGTTGATGCGGCAAGCCGGCGAGATTGTTAATTGTGGTGATGCCGGACAAGAAGGGGAATTGATACAACGTTGGGTGATGCAAAAAGCGGGAGTGAATTGCCCAGTCAAACGTTTATGGATTTCTTCATTGACGGAAGAAGCCATTAAAGAGGGTTTCTCCAGATTGAAAGACCAAGCGGAATATCAGTCTCTGTATGAAGCTGGTCTTTCACGCGCTATTGGTGATTGGCTACTGGGGATGAATGCTACTCGCCTCTATACGCAAAAATACGGGCAAAACAAGCAAGTACTCTCTATCGGACGGGTGCAGACTCCTACCTTAGCGCTCATCGTCAATCGTCAATGGGAGATAGAGAATTTTAAACCGGAACTTTATTG
>SNRY01000098.1_pt1 | contig 33320 bp, 23 predicted proteins | sample 4693421 | NCBI WGS metagenome assembly SNRY01 (sample SAMN11003215, study PRJNA524138) | termite gut metagenome | isolation source: Bacteroidetes bacterial symbionts from single cell of protist host amplifed... | host: Streblomastix strix ... | reverse complement strand
ACGGCAATCCAGATCCAACAGTAGTTTTTTTTGAACCCACATACGTATGTATCTCATCCAGCTCCATAAATGCAACCCCTTCTGCTCTCTTTGGCAAATCTACTTTCGACCCCCATGCCTTGACCCAAGCGTAAACCGTTCCATAACTGATTTTTAACAATCGACCTATTGCCCGAAAACCCTGTCCTTCCAAATAAAGCTCCAATGCCATGCGTCTGGTTTCTACTGATTTTACATCCGATTTCTTCGCTACCGTATAATGATACCGGCATTCTTTACATTCATAACGTTGGAGAGAGTTAACAAAGCCATCCTTACGATAATTGAGGCTTCCGCATCGGGGACAATCCATAACTTTTTGCAGGCAAAAATAGTATTCCTATATTAATTTAACAATACCCAAAAAGAAACCTAAATTAGCAATGTCTTATTTGGCAAGATACAACAGTAAATTCAAAAGAATTCCAATCCAAATTCCTCTTTCAGCATAATCAGCGCCTTATTTTTTTGTACCATTAATTGGAATTTTTCCGTCCGGCTAACCGGGCGCATATTTTCCGAAGGTTCACTTACTCGCACAGTCATTTTCACTTCTTTATTCTTCAAGTGTGTGCGGAGATAAGTCTGCAATTCAGGGATTAGAGCAGTAAAATCTTTGGCGCTGATTTCATTATCAATTAACACTTCAAAAGAAGTTTCGTCAAGGAGAGTTATTCGGATATTTTGCATACGCATGGCAATGGCTTTTCGTTCCAAAGGCAATTGTTTCGCATACTCCTGCCAATAAAGATTCAATTCATTCTCATCAAATTTCCGGTTTTCTTCGAAAACATCTTTCCGTTCCTTCTGCGATGGAAGCTCTTCCTCTGAATCCTTCTGTATCCGCTTGATAGAGAAACCTATCTGCGACTCCTTCATCGAAGGAATTGTCTTCTCTTTTCCTCCTTTAACCGGTAAAACGCTCCCTTGGGGAACAACGCTATCCGGAGCGACAGTCCCCAGTTGTTCTGTTACTGATGTAAGCCGAGTAAAAATGGGTTTTATTTCTTGCTTAGGGCTACGCCCCGAACCCGGAGTATCTTCATCGGAGGCTGTATTTTTTGCCAATTGTATCAAAGTCAATTCTACAAGTAGCCGCTTATTGGAGGAAGTGCGATAATTCATATCACAATCGTTGCACAATTTGATGGCATGATATAAAAAGGGTAATGGGCATCTTTGCGCCTGCGTCCGGTAATGTTCACGAATACTTGCCCCTACTCCAAGCAAAGGAAGAGTGACGGGGTCTTTACTTACCAGCATATCGCGAAAATGCGAAGCAAGCCCCGTAATAAAATACCCTCCTTCAAATCCTTTGTTTAGCACCTCGTTAAACAATAGCAACGCCTCGCTCACCTTATTCTCTAAAAAATAATCTGTCAACCGGAAGTAATACTCATAATCCAACACATTCAGATTTTCAATAACTCCCTTGTAAGTAACGTTCCCACCGGTGTAACTCATCACCTGATCAAAAATTGAAAGAGCATCACGCATACCTCCGTCGGCTTTTAATGCGATTACATTCAACGCCTCTGCTTCAGCAGTAATTCCCTCTTTAGAAGTCACATACGTCAAATAACTCACCATGTCCTCCATCGTAATCCGGTTAAAGTCATAGATCTGACAACGCGACAGAATAGTCGGCAATATTTTATACTTTTCAGTGGTTGCCAAAATGAAAATAGCATGTGCCGGAGGCTCCTCAAGCGTCTTTAAAAAAGCATTAAAAGCCTGAGTCGACAACATGTGTACTTCGTCTATAATATATACCTTGTACTTTCCCACTTGTGGCGGAACACGCACCTGCTCCGTCAACGAACGAATATCATCCACCGAATTATTTGAGGCGGCATCCAATTCATGAATATTATACGAACGCTGCTCGTTGAAAGAAACGCACGACTCGCAAGCATTACACGCTTCGCCTTGCTCCGTCAAATTCAAACAATTAATAGTCTTGGCAAAAATCCGGGCACAAGTTGTTTTTCCCACGCCCCGGGGACCACAAAATAAATACGCATGCGCTAATTTATGACTTGCTATCGCATTTTTGAGAGTAACAGTCAAAGATTTCTGACCCATTACCGACTCAAAAGTAGATGGGCGATATTTGCGTGCCGAAACCATATAATTTTCCATAATACCGTTTCTTTACTCTTGATTTCTGCAAATATACGTGATAAAACTACATTATTTTTAATATATTCGAAAAAAGACTATTTCACAAAAAGGTTTCACAAACCGTTGTTTTGCCATACTAAGAGATAAAAGCTATTCATAACTTCTTTATTGTATATTTTTAAGTGTTTTCTTATATGAAAATCCCAAGATAACCCATACCTTTGTTTCCGTTTTTGCAAAAACACAATTTCTAATTAACGAGGGGTGCCCTAATATGACGGGCTGAGATCATACCCATTGACCTGATCCGGGTAGTGCCGGCGTAGGGAAAGGATAGAAAAGTACCCCTTTTCTGTTTAACCGGAAAAAATAGTTTCAAATGAAAAGGAAAGCAGCCATGCTTACCGGTCTTTTTGTTATACAGACCGGAGTAGGTTTCGCTTATGCGCAAAGCTTGCTAAGCGATAGTTTAAAAACAATTACCTTGCAGGAAGTGCAGGTAACATCAACCCGTGCCGCAGCAAAGACACCTGTGGCATACACCAATATAGGAAAGGAGGAGATTAGCGGGAAAAACTTCGGACAAGACATTCCCTTCCTTTTATTTTCAACACCATCTGTATTGACTACCTCAGATGCAGGAACAGGAATAGGATATACGGGTATCCGTGTACGTGGAACAGATGCAAGTCGTATTAACGTTACCGCCAACGGCATACCAATGAACGATGCCGAAAGCCACAGCGTTTATTGGGTGGACATGCCTGACTTTGCTTCGTCATTGGAAGACATGCAGATACAGCGTGGAGCAGGAACTTCGACCAACGGCGCAGGAGCCTTTGGAGCAAGTATCAACATGCGTACGCAAACCACTCCGGTGAAAGCATATACGGAGCTATTAGGTTCCTATGGTTCGTTCCATACACAAAAAGAAACGGTGAGAGTGGGTTCCGGTCTGTTGGCAAAACATTGGGCATTTGACTTACGTCTGTCGAATATTCAAAGTGACGGATACCGTGACAGAGCCTCGTCCGATTTGCAATCGTATTTTGCACAAGGCGGATATTATGGTGAAGCAAGCACGCTCCGGTTTCTCACTTTCGGCGGGAAAGAAAAAACGTATCATGCTTGGGACGGTATCAGCAAGGAAATGCTGGATGCCGATCGTTGTTACAATCCCAATGGAGAGATGGAACGCAACGGGGAGGTTGTGGGTTTCTATGACGACCAGACGGATAATTACCGGCAGACGCATTATCAACTGTTGTTCCATCATATTTTTTCACCTATATGGAGTTTGAGCGCCACCTTGCACTACACGGACGGTTTCGGTTATTATCAGGAATATAAAAACAGGCGGACATTGGCGGAGTATAGTCTTCCATCTTACGAAACAAACGAAACGGTCGTGAAGAAAGCCAACCTTGTCCGTCAAAAATTAGTAGGCAGCGATTTTGGCGGCGCTATTTTCTCTTTAAATTACAAAGACGAACAACTTGACGCTTCTGTAGGCGGCGGAGCAAACCGCTATACCAACGACCACTATGGCAAAGTGATTTGGATAGAAAACTACATGGGTGCATTAGACCCCAGCCATGAATATTATCGTAGCGACGGGAAAAAGGATGACGCCAATGTGTATGCCAAAGCCAATTACGAGACAGGTAGCGGAGTAAATCTCTATGCCGATGTGCAATATCGTTATATTCATTATAAAATAAAGGGCAATAACGATAAATGGGACTGGACGGCTTCACCGGAACATTTGCAAACATTGGACATTAACGAAAAATTCGGTTTCTTTAACCCAAAGGCAGGAGTATTCTGGCAAATCAATGTTAACCATTCTGCCTATGCTTCCTTTGCTGTAGCACAAAAAGAACCTACCCGTAACAATTATACAGACGGGCTATTTACCCAATATCCGAAACCGGAGAAGATGTTTGATTACGAATTAGGTTATACTTACCGCAGCGCTCGGCTTACGGCAGGCATCAATAGCTATTATATGAATTATACCGACCAATTGACGCTCAACGGAAAATTGAACGAAATAGGCGAACCGATGGCTGAAAATGTAAAAAACAGCTATCGTACGGGCATTGAATTGTCATTGGGGGCGAAATTTACCGGTTGGTTGCGTTGGGAGGTTAATGGAACATGGAGTAAAAACCGTATCCAAAATTACATGGAATACCTAAGTGATTACGACGATTCAGGAAAGGAACTTTATACGCAGACGGAACGCTATTTGGGGAATACCCCCATTGCCTTTTCTCCTTCTTTCACAGGGAACAGCTTGGTGGCATTGGATTACAAAGGTTGGGATGCCTCTTTACAATCGCAATACGTCAGCCGGCAATATTTGGATAATTCCGGATCAAAAGAAAACTCACTGGATGCTTACTTTGTCAACCACCTGCATACGGGATACACCTTCAGACTCTCCACAATGAAAAGTATCACTATCGGAGCAACTGTCTATAACTTACTCAATGAAAAATACGAAACCAACGGGTATTCGATGACCGCCGTCCTATATGAAAACGGAAATAAGGAAAACAAAATGCAGCTAACCAATGACCCGCGTTTCTATCCGATGGCAGGCGCCAACGTGTTGATGAACGTAGTGTTGAAATTCTAATGAATTATCTTGAAATAACAGGAACTTTAGTAGGTTTGCTTTATCTTTGGTTAGAGTATAAGGCAAGCATCTACTTGTGGATAACCGGCGTCATCATGCCGGCTATCTACATTTTTGTGTATTATGCCGCCGGATTGTATGCCGATACAGGCATTAACATCTATTACTTGCTTGCTGCGATATATGGTTGGATGATGTGGAAACGCAGAAACGGAGAAAAAAGAGAATTACCCATCAGCCGGACACCCAGCCGGGTACTACCGCTACTCCTCTTTGTTTTTATCGTTATCTTCATCCTCATCGCTTGGTTGCTGATAAAATATACGGATAGCACGGTTCCCCTTGCAGACAGTTGTATCACCGCGCTAAGCATTACCGGAATGTGGATGCTTGCCAAAAAATACGTGGAACAATGGTTGGTTTGGATGGTAGTAGATGCCATAAGTTGCGCACTATATATTTACAAAGATCTTTATTTTACTTCAGGACTATATGGGTTTTATGCCGTGGTAGCTATCTTTGGCTATTTGAAATGGAAACAAATGATGAACGTTGTACAAACGCCATGAAACATTACTTTCTACTTTCTCTCAATCATTGTCCGGAAACCGTGATATTGGCAAACGGCAGTTATCCTGCACACGCTTTGCCGATAGCTTTATTGGAAAAAGCTAATTATGTGGTCTGTTGCGACGGCGCTGCCGATGAATATATCCGTCGAGGTTTCGTTCCCAATGCCATAGTGGGAGACGGTGATTCCTTATCTAAAGAAACCGGAGAACATTTCGCCGGTAGGGTGTATAAAGACAAAAACCAAGAAACGAACGACCAAACCAAAGCCATAGAATTTTGTATTACACAAGGAAAAAAAGACATCGTCATTCTTGGAGCTACCGGTAAGCGGGAAGACCATACCTTGGGCAACATCAGTCTGTTGTGGGAATACATGGAAAAAGCCAACGTGCGGATGGTAACCAATTACGGTATCTTTACTCCGGCTTACGGCGATGCAACATTTGAATGTATACCGGATGAACAAATATCCGTTTTTAATTTCAACTGTACACGCATGGAAGAAGAAGGTTTGGAATATCCGTTAAGACCTTTTACGAATTGGTGGCAAGGGACGCTGAATAAAGCATTAGGCGACCGGTTTGTAATACATGCCAACGGAAAATATTTAGTATTTAGAGTACATCTTTGAATTTTAGATACGATTCGTAAATCCTGTTGTAAAACTTACGCAGTCATATTCCTTTAATGAAATTGTACAGGGTATTTTCTTTATTAAAAGCCTCATTAACATATTAACTCTACGATATTTTGTATTTTTGCCCATATAAATACTTTAAATATTGAGTATTATGAACTATCCAAGACTGTATCCTTCCACACAAAACGTATTTAGAAGTCCTTTTGCGGAAGTCGTTAAAAGTAAAATTGCCGAAGTGCAAAAAAGGAATGGCGTTTGTGGATGTACGGTAAACCGGCTCTAATTTAATACGTGAATCTGCGGGGAGGTTCACTTGTCAAAAAAATCGTTATTCATCTCTTTTTTTCTATTTTTGTAACATGGATTTTTCATTTTCCAATCAAACAAATCAATATGAGAATAATAGATTTAATACATAATAGCCAGCGAACAGCCTTCTCTTTTGAGATTCTTCCCCCGTTAAAGGGAACGGGTATTGAAAAGTTGTACGATACGATAGATACTTTGCGGGAATTTGACCCCCAATACATTAACATTACTACTCACCGCAGCGAATATATATATACGGATTGTGGAAACGGTTTGTACCAACGCAACAGGCTTCGTCGCCGTCCGGGAACGGTAGCCGTGGCTACCGCCATTCATAATAAATACCATATTACCGTCGTCCCACATATCCTCTGTAGCGGCTTCACGAAAGAAGAAACGGAATATGTGTTGATTGATTTGCAATTTCTTCAAATAGCAGATCTGTTAATTTTGCGTGGCGACAAAGCTAAACATGAACCGGTATTCACGCCTGAAGAAAACGGCTGTTTACATGCCATTGAACTGCAAGAGCAAATTAACAATTTCAATCAAGGTGTTTTTATTGACGGAACCAAAGCGAAAACCCCTGCTTTTCCTTTTTCTTACGGTGTGGCATGTTATCCCGAAAAACACGAAGAATCTCCCAATATAGACAGCGATATTTACTGGTTGAAAAAAAAAGTGGAGGCAGGAGCAGAGTATGCCGTTACACAACTTTTTTATGATAATAAAAAATATTTTGGTTTCGTTGAAAAAGCGCGAAAAGCAGGTGTTAACATCCCTATCATTCCGGGTATCAAACCATTCAAGAAACTCTCACAATTGAGCATGATACCCAAAACATTTAAAGTTGATTTGCCGGAAGCCTTGTTGAATGAGCTACTAAAATGTAAAAACGACGACGAAGCCCAACAAGTAGGTATCGAATGGTGTACGGCACAATGTAAAGAACTCATTGCTCACAAAGCGCCGAGTATTCATTTCTATTCTGTTGCAGCAGCGGATAGTATCAAGGAAGTGGCAAAACGGATATATTAATGGAAAATTTATGTTTTTCAAAGAGGTAATAGGACAGACTTCTTCCAAAGAACTTCTCCTTGCAGAAGCCAAAGAAGGACGTATTCCACACGCTCTTCTTATATGCGGTCCCGAAGGTTCGGGAAAATATCCTTTGGCTTTGGCTTATGCCCGTTACCTCAGTTGTACCGGCAGAAAAGAAAACGACGCATGTGGTAAATGCCCCTCATGTATAAAATTCGACAAATTAGTGCATCCTGACGTTCATTGTGTTTTCCCAATAGTAAAAAATACAAAGAAAAACAAAGAACTTTGCGATGATTATATCGCCGCATGGCGCAAGTTTGTAATAAACCATCCCTATTTTAACCTGAATCATTGGCTGAATGAGATAGAGGCAGAAAATTCGCAAGCTTCCATATATGCTAAAGAAAGTGACGAGATAATTAAAAAGTTAAGCCTAAAATCAAGTGAAGGCGGGCATAAGTTCGTTCTCATTTGGTTACCGGAGAAAATGCACATCGTCTGTGCTAATAAACTGCTGAAATTATTAGAAGAACCACCCGAAAAGACAACCTTCCTTTTAATTTCCGAAACTCCCGAAATGATATTGCCCACTATCCTGAGCCGTACACAACGCTTTACTATTTGTAAAATAAAAGAAGAAGACATTGTGGAAGCATTGCAAAACAGGTTTGGAGTATTGGAAACGGATAGCCATTCCATAGCTCGCTTATCCAATGGAAATTTCGTAAAAGCATTGGAAACCATACATTTAGACGAAGAATATTCCTATTTTTTCGATCTTTTTGTTAGTTTGATGCGTTTTTCCTATCAACGGAAAGTCAAAGAAATGAAACAATGGAGCGAGCAACTGGCAGGAATAGGACGCGAACGGCAAAAAAACTTTTTAGTTTACTGCCAACGAATGATTAGAGAAAACTTTATCTATAACTTGCACCGCAAAGAGTTAACCTATATGACGACAAACGAGCAAAATTTTGCATCTCGCTTTGCTCCTTTCATTAATGAACGAAATGTAACCGGTATTATGAACGAACTCAGCGAAGCCCAACAACATATTGAACAAAACGTAAATGCCAAAATGGTATTCTTCGATTTCTCACTAAAAACAATCGTACTGCTAAAACAATAACATAACAAAGCAAATGAATAGGAACTGCAAATTATATACGGGAGGAATCGGAGGTTTATGTTCCAAAGGATGTTCCCGGCAAGATAACAAACTGAATACGTTTGATTGGTTGGCAGATATACCGGGCAACAGCGAAAGCTGTGACATTGTAGAAGTTCAATTTAAAAATACCCGTAAAGGATATTATCGTAATAGCAACAAATTAAAATTGGAAAAAGGAGATATTGTTGCAGTAGAAGCCACCCCGGGACATGATATTGGGGTGGTTACCCTCACAGGGTTTCTTGTTTCCCTTCAAATGAAGAAAGTAACCGGTAACCGGACAGATATGGAAATTAAACGGGTTTACCGTAAGGTAAAACCGGTGGACATAGAAAAATATGATGAAGCCAAAGCCAAAGAACACGATACAATGATTCGAGCCCGGCAAATAGCTTCCGACATTAATTTGGATATGAAAATCGGTGATGTAGAGTATCAGGGAGACGGCAACAAAGCTATTTTCTATTATATTGCTAACGAACGTGTGGATTTTCGTCAACTAATTAAAATACTTGCCGAAACATTTAAGATTCGTATAGAAATGAGACAAATAGGAGCGCGTCAAGAAGCCGGACGTATCGGAGGTATTGGTCCCTGTGGTCGTGAATTGTGCTGTGCCACATGGATGACAAATTTTATCTCGGTATCCACAAGCGCGGCACGTTACCAAGACATCTCTCTTAATCCGCAAAAGCTGGCCGGACAATGCGCTAAGTTAAAATGCTGCCTCAATTACGAAATAGATTGCTACGTGGAAGCTCAAAAACGATTACCTTCTCGGGAGATTGAATTGGAAACTAAAAACGGTATATACTATCTTTTTAAAATTGACATATTAAATAATCAAATAACCTATTCCATCGAAAAGAACTTTCTTGTTAATCCGGTTACCATTTCCGGAAAACGCGCTTTTGAAATTATTGAGATGAATCGTAAAGGAATTAAACCGGATAATCTCCTTGAAGACATAAACCGGATACAGCCTAAAAAACAAATTGATTTACTTGAACAAGAAAGCCTCACTCGTTTTGATAAACGGCATCCCAACGAAGACAGAGACACCTATAAAAAGAAGAAGAAAAAGCGCTTCCATATACCAAACGACTCTGAAAGAAATGAAAAACCTGCTGAAAAATAGTATTCTTTTTATTGTTATAGCATTTCTACCGGTAGCGTGTATGGACAATGTAGTGTATCATTCTTACCGGTATATTTCCAAAAAAGGGTGGAATAGGGGTGACACACTAGCGTTCGATATACAAATTTCGGATAGTATTCCAACCCATTATTATTTATATGCCCAAGTTCGCAATCGTACCGATTACCCATACCAAAACCTTCTATTGTCAATCAGTCATAATTTGCAGGATTCATCCGTTGTGGTGACGGACACAGTGAGATGTATTCTCGCAAACGCAGTTGGGCGATGGATGGGAAAAGGTTGGGGACCTCTTTTTCAAGCAACTTTCGATATAGGCGAATATACTTCTGTTGACCCTGCCGGTATGCGTACCATCAAAGTTATCCATTGCATGGAAGACGAAACGTTAACAGGAATTAATGATATTGGCATACAAATAAAGAAATAAAAGGTATTGCTAATTTGACTTGTATTTCTATGTTGTAATCCAAATTTCCGGTGTATTATTTTCAGAATAAGTTATCAACATTTACCTTTGTAGCGGGAAATTGAAGGGAAAATAAAATTTTTGTTGTATTTAATTTTTGTTGTCGATTGCCATGAATAAAAGATTGTTATTTTCATGATATAGTGATTTAATATGTTTAACAACTTGAATAACAGATTTTTCTACCTCTTTTTCTTCTGGTATTTCCGCAAATGCCAGTGTTGAAAGTTCATTTTGATAAACCGTTCGTAAATTTTTCCACAAAGTAGGGAAGATGGTGATTAGGGGAGATTCCGTAATTTTCTTTGTTTGCCACCCTTCCGGCGAATCAAACTTAAATTTGTCATGAACAAGCAATTCGGATAAATCTTTTGTAAAATCAACAGATTGAATATAGTCAGCACATTCCGAATCATTAACTAGAAAGTGTAAATCATAGAAATGACGGATTTTTGCCGAAAGTTCAACTGTTGGATTTTCCGAGAAAGAGAAACGGAACAACGATACCAACTTCTCAATCATCGTGCGCCGTTTGTCCAACACGTTGAGCAAAAAAGTTTGCAAGCCGTATTGCTCTATCAATGCAGGATTATTCGTTTGCTCATAGAAATCGGAAACGAAACTGCTAATATTCTGCGTTTCGTAAGGATATGGATTAGCATAAGTGTTGATTTCTACCAATAGTTGCCCAGTTTTAACAGCAGTCTTGGTTGCTTTTTTTGTCCTGTTTTTTGCGCAAAAAACAGGACAGATATATTGGATAAGTATATTCACTATAAGGTATTCATATCTTAAACTGTTTACTTTTAGTGAATTGTGTATTATATTTCAGTCAGATATCCTTATAGTGTGAACTTTTGATTATGTTCCGGTGAAAAGACAGAATAGGATTTAGCAGTAAGGTTCTTACCCTCAAACAACGGCTTGGTGGATTCAATGGCAAGACCTACCTTCCGGCATTTGGGTTTTGCTTGGTTGCAGACAAATACCTTTCCACTTCAATCGCCGCTTTACATCCACTGCTTGCCGCCGTTACCGCTTGGCGATAGTATGGGTCAGCCACATCGCCGGCAGCAAACACCCCCGCTATTTTTGTACCGGGGGTCCCGTTTTCAGTCAAGATATAGCCTGTTTTGTCCGTTTCTAAATAGAGTTTGAATATTTCGGAATTAGGTTGATGTCCGATAGCAAGAAAAATGCCATCCACGGCAAGGTCATAGCTTGTTTCGTCCGCTTTGTCCTGACGTTTGACAAGATGCATTCCTTCCACTCCGTTATCACCAAAAAGCCCGACGATATGATGTTCAAAAAGTATTTCAATGTTTTTTCTTTCTGAGACGCGGGTTTGCATAATAGGGGAAGCGCGTAGGTAAGGTTTACGCACAATAAGATAGACCTTGGAAGCCAATCCTGCCAGATATAAAGCCTCTTCACATGCCGTATCGCCACCACCCACAACAGCAACCTGTTTTTTACGATAGAAAAAACCGTCACAAGTGGCGCAAGCGCTTACTCCCATTCCGGCATACTTTTTTTCATCTTCCAATCCCAAATACTTGGCTGTAGCTCCGGTAGCAATAATTAGCGTTTCGGCTTCAATTATCTTTTCTCCGTCAACCGTAATTTGGTATGGCGAGCCACTTAAATCAGCAGCGGTTACTGTACCGGAACGAATGTCTGCACCAAACTTTTGGGCTTGTGTACGTAAATCTTCCATGAGTTGCGTCCCGCTAACCCCATTGGGATAACCCGGAAAATTTTCTACCTCGGTAGTGATGGTTAGCTGTCCGCCGGGTTGTATTCCTTCGTAGAGTACAGTACCTATGCTTGCTCTTCCTGCATAGATGGCGGCAGTGTATCCGGCAGGTCCTGAACCGATAATCAAACAGTTGGCTCTTTCATTTTCCATATACAGAGTGCTATCTAAGATCTATAATTTCAACGCTGGGATAATTTTTCTTGTCAAATGTAAAAAGGGTATCGTCATACTTCTGCCGGTTTTGATAATTGGTAACGGTGATTTCACTCCGGTTTCCTTCCCGTTGCTCCATTGCCATGTACAAGGGTTGATAAGATTCTTTCGCAATATATAACCGAATGCTTGAGATATCTTGTTCACTCTTGGCAACTGCCTTTAGTATTATCTCATAAACAGGTTTACCTTGAAATTGAACCGTTGTTCCTTGCTTATACTCCAATCCATTCCGGTAGAGAGAAAGCAATGTATAGGGATTTATACTTTGCAATTCCTTCGCCGTAGGAGTAGTGATATTTACTTCACCGTTCTCTATCCAATAACTCCATTGAGTTTTCCCGTCAAACCAGGTAACAGTATCGCTGGTCTTCAGCAAGAACTTTTCTCCTTTCAGTTGAATAGCGCCTTGTATTTCTCTTGAAGATGGGCTCTTAGTAATTATTTTTACAGTAAAGTTGATTTTCACCCCTCCGTTTGCACGAAAAGCCGCTGTCGCATTATCAAGAATCTGTTTGGCTGTTTCTTGTGTAGTTTGCGCTTTGAGTGAGAGAGCAAACAGAGTAGTAAGTAAAACAGATAATATCCTTTTCATTCTATACATATATAAAATATAACAAACTATTGATAATAAATCCTTATAGCAAATTCCTCATTTTCACCTGCAAATCATTCTCATCTATGCAAATCACTTGCCGCGGTTTGCTTCCTTCATTGGGTCCCACAATCCCCGATTTTTCAAGTTGATCCATAATACGCCCTGCCCGGTTGTATCCGATAGCAAACTTACGTTGAATCAGCGAAGTGGAGCCTTGCTGATGAACCACCACTAAGCGGGCAGCTTCTTCAAACAAAGGATCCAAACGTCCCATATCTATCTCATTGGTATCATTTGCGTTGTTTTCATTGACGTATTCGGGCAGGTAGAAAGCGGTGGGATAACTTTGCTGTTTGGCAATGAACTTGGTAACTTCTTCCACCTCAGGAGTATCTATGAAAGCACATTGTACACGAACCGGATCGGCGCCCTGCAAAAAGAGCATATCCCCTCGTCCAATCAGTTGATTTGCCCCCGGGCGGTCGATAATCGTACGGGAGTCCATCATGGCAGACACACGGAAAGCTATGCGGGCAGGGAAATTTGCTTTAATCGTACCGGTGATGATATTGGTCGTTGGACGTTGTGTAGCAATAATCATGTGCATACCCACAGCTCTGGCTAATTGGGCAATACGGGCAATAGGCAACTCGATTTCTTTGCCTGCCGTCATAATCAAGTCGCCGAATTCATCAATAACTACCACTATGTAGGGCATAAATTTATGCCCTTTTTCCGGATTTAACCTCCGGTTAATAAATTTCTCGTTATATTCTTTAATATTTCTTACATGGGCTTTCTTCAACAAGTCGTAACGGCTGTCCATTTCTACACAGAGAGAATGAAGTGTTTGCACCACTTTCGTAACGTCGGTAATAATCGTTTCTTCGCCGTCGGGCAACTTGGCAAGAAAATGATGCTCAATGACGGAATAGATACTGAATTCCACTTTCTTGGGATCGACCAGTACAAATTTCAACTCAGCCGGATGCTTTTTATATAATAAAGAAGTGATGATAGCGTTCAATCCAACAGATTTACCTTGTCCGGTAGCTCCCGCCACTAATATATGGGGCATTTTACAGAGGTCAACCGTGAATACTTCATTAGTAATGGTTTTACCCAAAGCGATAGGCAGATCATAGCTCGATTCTTGAAATTTCTTGCTACCGATAATGGATCGCATCGAAACGATTTTCGGATTTGAATTTGGCACTTCTATGCCGATAGTTCCCTTTCCGGGTATCGGCGCGATGATACGGATGCCCAAAGCAGAAAGACTGAGCGCGATGTCATCTTCCAAACCGCGTATCTTGGATATACGCACACCCTGTTCAGGGGTTATTTCATATAGTGTGACGGTAGGACCAACGGTTGCCTTAATGGTACTGATTTCTATACCGAAACTTCGTAATGTAGTGATAATTCTTTCTTTGTTGGCTTTCTGCTCTTCCATGTTAATGGTTAAGTCTCTGTTGTCATAGAATTTTAACAGGTCGAGCGTCGGGAAATGATAATGCTCCAAGTCAAGTTTCGGATTGTAAGGTTCGGTTTCTATTCCTTGGTAGTTTTCTTCTTCGTCATCACTATTTTCACTAATCTTTACGCCAAAGGGCACATCTGTCTTTCCGGCGTATGATTGGGAAGCGGGCAAGGGAACATCGTCAGACTCGGTTACTTCAAAGGTCATATCCACTTCTTCGAAATTTTCACTATTTACGTCTTGGGGCGTATTGGTTTCTTTTTCTCCTATACCGGTTTGAACCCCCTCCATGGGCGATAGTCCGGCAGAGGTATGTTTATATTTGGCAATAATCTTCTTGCGTCTTCTTATATGCCTCATATCAAAGAATTTATGTATCCATACAATCGTTTTGGAACTTGCATATATCAGAAAACACAATCCTGTGGCGAGAAGTATCATTATTGTACCCGGAGAACCCACTTGCGATACTAACCATATACTTGCGTTGTAACCATGCATTCCTCCCCCATAAACAAAAGAATCTTCGTAAAGTTCCATAAAAGCGAATCCAAAAAACACCGAGAACCAAATAAGCAAAAACAGACAACAGAAAAGCCATTTCCATATACGGAACACGTATATCCGCATCAGATGCATTCCCAACACAGCTCCCATCAAAACAAAAAAGAAAGAAGAAATGCCGAAACAATCATTAATAAGATAACTTGCCAATTGTGCCCCACGCGAACCTGCATAGTTTTTCGTTCCATTATTTATGGAAGACAACAATTCCGCATTTCCGAGAATGCTCTGGTCGGCTACACCGGTAAAGAAAAAAGAGGTAAAAGCCAGCAGAAGATATACCGAGAACAGGACTAACAGAAGACCTGTAATGAAATGGAAAGTTTCATTTTTAAAAAATGCAATCACATCTCTAAAAAAGGACAGCAACTTAGAGGTTTTTTTCTCAGAATTCTTTTTCGGCATAGTATTTTGAACATTGTGAAATTAGCGCAAAGGTAAAAAAAGATACCATTCAAACGGACTATTCCCCAAACAACTTTCCCCATTCGGTAAACCGTTCCAATCCTTCTTTTCCATACTTTTCCATATCTTCTCGAATTTTTTTAACGTTTTTTTCCTCATCTAAATGTGTTTTTGAAAAAAACTTGTCGGCAAAACAAATGATTTGCTCTTCCATACTTTGGGGAACCATCTCCCGGTGCGGGACAGGCAACCGCCTTTCGATAATCTCTTTTAGGGAAAGACCGGCGCCGGTATGTCGTTCGCACACTAAGGCATGACGAGGAAAACCTTCTTCTCGCATTAATTCCGCTCCCAGATAACCATGACAAAGGTAAGGTTCCTTTCCAAAACAAAATATATCGGGTGCATGGGTCAGAAAAATGCCTATATCATGAAGCAAGGCAGCTTCAGACAGAAATTTCTCATCCACATTGAGTTCAGGATGTGTGGCTGCAATCTGTAATGCTTTTTTCTCTACGGAGCAAGCATGCGACAAGAAAATTCGTTTCAATTTGTTATCTTCCGGATAGTATTTGTCAATCAAATCAAGAACAAACATGGGCATTGTATTGTTGTGGCGAATATAAAAAATAATGAACAAATACCTGATAACGTAACAAGGAAATATGCAATAAAATTGGTTTCTTTGCATTCGAATGAGATACGACAGCAAAAAATTATTTATTGAGACATACGGTTGTCAAATGAATGTAGCCGATAGTGAAATAATTGCTTCGGTGATGCAAATGGCGGGATATTCGACAGTGGACGAGATTGAGAAAGCAGACGCTATATTTATGAATACTTGTTCCGTTCGCGACAGCGCCGAACAAAAAATTCTGAATCGTTTGCTTTTTTTCCATTCGTTGAGAAAAAGGAAAAAAAATTTGATTGTCGGTGTATTGGGTTGTATGGCTGAACGGGTGAGAAATGATTTGATAGAACACTATCAAGTGGATTTAGTTGTGGGTCCGGACGCCTACTTATCCTTACCCGATTTGGTGGCATCGGTGGAAAACGGTGAGAAAGCCATTAATGTGGAACTTTCTACGGTGGAAACTTATCGCGACGTAATCCCTTCGCGCATTTGCGGTAATCATATTTCGGGCTATATTTCTATTATGAGAGGGTGCAATAATTTTTGTTCATATTGTATCGTCCCATATACTCGTGGCAGGGAACGAAGTCGCGACATGGAAAGTGTTTTAAACGAAGTACATGATTTGAGAGAAAAAAACTATAAAGAGATCACTCTTTTAGGGCAGAATGTAAACTCCTATTTATTTAGAAATGAAAAAGGAGAAACCGTTACTTTTCCCAGGCTGCTTCGTATCGTAGCAGAAGCCGTTCCGGACATGCGTGTTCGTTTTACTACTTCCCACCCTAAAGATATGAGTGATGAAACCTTAGAGGTTATCGCAAAGACGCCTAATGTTTGCAAACATATCCATTTACCTGTCCAAAGCGGGAGTTCGCGCATACTTGCATTGATGAATAGAAGATATACGCGTGAATGGTATTTGGAACGGGTGGCAGCTATCAAACGTATTATTCCGGATTGCGGGTTAAGCACGGATATTTTTTCGGGTTTTCATTCCGAAACCGACGAAGATCATAAACTTTCCCTTTCTTTGATGGAAGAATGTGGCTATGATGCTGCTTTTATGTTTAAATATTCGGAACGTCCGGGTACATACGCTTTCAAACATTTGAAAGATGATGTTCCGGAGGAAGTAAAAGTAATTCGTTTGAATGAGATTATTGCTTTGCAGAACCGTTTGTCTGCCCAAGCCAATAACCGGTGTATCGGAAAGACTTACGAAGTCCTTGTAGAAGGAGTCTCCAAACGTTCGCACGACCAATTCTTCGGAAGGACGGAGCAAAACCGTGTTGTGATTTTTGATAAAAAAAACCATCGGATAGGAAATTTTTTGAATGTAAAAATTACGGAGGCGAGTTCGGCTACATTGAAAGGAGAAGTAGTTGCAAATAGCTAAGGTTGGAAGAAGACAAAAATTGTGTCTTGAAATAGGCGGTGCATGATTCATGAAAAAACAGAAACCATGCACCGCATTCTATTCTACATACACAAAATTGACTGTGCGAAATACAAATTCAAATTTAGTACTATTCTTTATTTGCCAAATTCCAAAGGCTTAGGTAAGCTGCTTTGGCTATATTGGTCAATTTGTCTAAATCTATTCTTTCCACTTCATCATTGGGGGTATGGTAGTCAGAATGCAAGCCTGTAAAAAACCACAATACGGGAATCTCACGAAGAGAAAAAGACAAATTATCGCTTCCTCTGGACTTGTGTACAAGCATACCTGGCTTAGGTTCAATATTCAGTTGATTTTTTTGAATATCTTTACCCAATTGCTCGCTCAATTTTGTTAGTTCTTCGGTGTATAGCAAATGAAATTGCTTCTCTTCCGCATTGTTTTCCACTGTTTTTTCCGGTATGATAAATTCCGGATAAAAAATCGGCAACAAACCTTCACGCCCCACCATATCGAGATTGATATAAGCTTTGATATTCGAAAGCTGTGCAAAATTGGCAACAAAATATTCCGACCCTAAATAATTTACTTCTTCACCATCCCAAAATGCAAAAATGATGCTGCGCAAAGGTTTTTCACCGGAAGTAACGTAAGCTTTAGCTATTTGCAACACCACCGCCACGCTTGAAGCATTGTCGTCAGCGCCGTTATATATTTGGTCGCCTACTAATAATTCATCAACACCCACATGGTCATAGTGCGCACCGATAACGACATACTCATCCTTTTTTTGTCCCTCAATATAGCCTGCCACGTTTCTCAGATTCAGCCTGCGATAGGCAGGCACTTGTTTATATTTAGCTATGGAATCAGGATTTACTTGAAAATCCACTCGTTTTTCCCGTGCGGGACTGTATGCTTCAAAAGGTTGAAAATAAGTGTCGTAAAAAGGTTTTACACCCGACTCTTTCAGTATGGCTTTCAAATACTCTGCCGCTACCCATCCTCCCTGTTTGCCGGCTTCACGCCCTTCAAGGGCATCGCTTGCAAGGAAAGACAAATAAGCCTCTACACATTCTTTGCTGATATGCTCCCACCCTTTATTTACTGCACTTTGGTTCACTGCGTTTTTATTCGCCGCTCTTTGAGCATAAGTCACCGGCGAAAACAGCCATACACATGCTACAATGAAAAAGTAAATTCGAAACATCATTCAATAGAATTTTTGTTATTAATAACCGGGATTTTGCGTCAGGGTTGAATTGGTTTCTATTGCTGTTTCCGGTATGGGGAACCGGTAGTATTTTGTAGGATTAGCCGTTATAGCAGCATATTTTGCCTTCAAATGTTTTTGTACCTTGGCAAAAAAGGAACCTGGTGCATAAGTTTCGGTATATTCCGGGAAAGTTGCTACCGTTTTTACGGTTTCTGCTAAATTATGCCAGCGTACCAAATCCAACCAGCGTTTTTGTTCGTACACAAATTCATTGAAACGTTCTTCACGTAACGCATCTCTGAGTTCCGCCTGATTTGCAGTAGCAGGAATATCTACCTCATCTTCGGTAACGGCAGCCGGATGCTGTGGATCGGCATAAGCGCCCAATCGATAGGCTCTATGACGAATTTCATTGATGAGACTACGCGCTTCCGCAAGTTTTTGATTAGACTCTATGAGAGCTTCGGCTTTGATGAGTAACACTTCGGCATAACGTAATTCTATTCTGTCCATATCGCGCTCAGAGGGACCTACCAGCGGTCCGTCTTCAAAACTGCGGTCTATACCTTTGCCAAAGACAGGCAATGTGCGAGGCGGAAGAAATGTATATACCTGGTCGGTATGCGGTTTCAGCAAGTGTGCCGTGTAGGAAAATTCCTTACGTTGGTCGGCATCGTTCCAACGATCATAGAGGGTAATGGACGAAGGACCAATATGAGGCGGTTGAGTATTCGGATCTGCATCAAAACCATAAGAAAAAGCGCAATGCGATTGGTGATTACCACCATCGTTGGGACCATCTTCACCCAGCACATAACTGATGGTGTATATGTGTTCCTGTCCATTCTTATTGTAACGTCCCCAATTTTGGATGATATCGCTCAACAAGGCATATTGTTTACTGTTGATAACCTTGTCGGCATACGTTACCGCATTAGCAAATTTAGTATTATCAGGTGTAGTGGTTAGTGTTGCCCATGTCAGATAAACTCTTGACAAAACGGCATCGGCGGCGTACTTGTTAGGTTCCGATTTAAAAGAGGTTTTTTCGGGAAACAACTCTTCTGCCTTCTTTAAGTCCGCTTCGATTTGCGCATATATGGCGCTTACAGGTGCACGATCTCCCCCTGTTGCATTAGCCGTGCTGGTGTAAAGCGGTACTTCACCCCATAGTTGCACAAGATAGAAATAAGCCAACCCTCTCACAAAGTATGCGCCGCCGAGGGCGGTATTTTTACCATATTCCGAGAGTATCTCTCCTTCGCCGGCAGGTATGTCGCTAATTTTTTCAATAGCTATATTAGCGGCGGCAACAGCTTCATACTGTCTGCTCCAGATCCAACTGACATAACCGTTGTTAGGATCGATATCAAACTGACTCACCAAGGGTCCGTCTTCGGTATCTTCCCCTTCGAAACTGATAGTAGCTTCACTTGCCGATTCCAGCAAAAATGAATATCCCGAACCTGCATTTTGGGTTTTGAAAATTCCTTTTACATAATTAGCAGCATCTGCATCCTTTTGGATCACCAATTCTTCGGGAATTTCATCAACCGGATTGTCGTCATCGTTGCATGAATAAAATGCAACAACGGATAGACCCAAACTTAATAATAAAAATAATTTTTTCATCTTTTTCCTTTTTTTAAATAAATAATTGATCTATTGAAATGCGAATCATTCTGGTAAATTACGTATGTAACTCCATAAATAAGGAGAGGTCAGAAAGATAATCCGGCGCCTATTGAAAACGTTTTTGCCCTTGGATACACGCCTAAGTCATAACCATTACCTACTTCGGGGTCGTAACCCATGTAATTAGTGATGGTAAATAAGTTTTCTGCCGCAGCAAAAAGTCTGACTTTTAGCGTTGACTCCGCCGGATTTATTTTTATGGGTAATGTGTAGCCTATTGTAATATTTTTAAGTCTCAAATAGGAAGCATCCTCTATAAACCTATCATCCAAATAGGAAAATCTTATGTCTTGCGAAATACGAGGAACCCTACTGGATGGATTAATTTCCGTCCATCCGTTGAGTAACGCTGCCGAGAAATTGTAGCCTCCGTTGGGAGTTTCCAAATCCCTGCGAAGTCTGTTATATACCTGGTTGCCCTTACTGCCTTGAAAGGTGATGAACAAATCCGCTCCCTTGTAAGTGGCAGAGGTTGAAAAGCCGTAAGTAAAATCGGGTTGAGTACTGCCTATCACTATGCGATCTTTGTCGTCAATTCTTCCATCAGCCACGATGTCAACAAATTTGGGATCTCCCGGCTGTGGGGCGTTGTCCTTCCAACTAAGTTTGGGCAAATGAGACACATCTTCCCCTTTCTGCACAACGCCATCAAAGATGAGTCCATAAAAAGAGTTCAACGATTCTCCCGTTTGCAAAATCATTTCGTTAGAAGATAACATTCCTAACCCATTTCCCACAAGTATATGATTCACGCTGCCTAAATCCGTGATTTTGTTGATGTTCCGGGCGATGTTGGCGGAAGCCGTCCATGTAAAATCTTTTGACTCCACAATCGTAGCGTTCACTGTAAATTCCACCCCCTTGTTTGTAACGTTTCCCACATTGGTCATCTGATTCGAGAAACCGGTAGAAGCTTCTACCGGAGCGTTGTATAACAGATCGGAAGTTTTTTTGTAGTAAACATCGGACACAAAGATCAGACGGTCTTTCCACAGCCCAATGTCTGCACCGGCATTATACTGCACAGTGCTTTCCCATTTTAGATTGGGATTACCCATGCGACTTTTCTTATACACGGTGATAGATTTATTATTTTCGCTTGATTTCTGGGCAACATAGTTGGAAGCATAGAGGTTATCCTCTATTTCCTGATTACCTACCGAACCATAAGTAAGCCTCAGTTTTAGGGCGTTCAACGTTTGGTTGTCCTTTAAGAAGCTTTCCTCATTCACATTCCAAGATACACCTACCGAAGGGAAATAACCCCAGCGATGTTTCGGCGCGAAGCGCGACGACTCGTCTGCCCGCAAAGTAACGGTGAGGTTGTATCGACTCCAAAGGGAATAGTTGACTCTTCCCAAAATAGATTTTAGCCATGATTCGGTACCGCCCGATACGGGAAAATCGGGTTTGTTACCGTCATATAAATTGTTGAAGGCAAGACTTTCGTTACTAAATTCTGCCGTTACAGCAGTTATGTACCGCACCGACGTACTATGAGTAGTATAACCTGCCAATACATTGAAAAAATGAATCCGGTTGAAAGTTTTGGAATAGTTCAGCGTATATTCCGATTGCCATGCTTCATAACGTTTGCTGCCAATACCGCCAAGTCCCCGTGGAAGCAATCCGATAAGCGAGTTGGAGGGTGAAAAGAAATTTTGAGTCGTATTACTCAAGTTGGCGCCCAAACTTACCTTTGCCACCAATCCCTCGGTAATGCTGTATTGTGCATAGAAATTGCTCAGCAACGAAGTATTAATATTTTGTCCCACACTATTGTTCATATCAGAAATAGGATTCGGATTTTCACCATTATATGTCATATCGTTATGCTTCTCATAAGGGTTAATGTAGTTGTAACTCCCATCCGGATTGTATATAGGCACCACCGGCGGCATTCGTAAAGCATAGCCTAACGAGTTGGTGACGCGCCCCTGATAGGTAGGGTCGTTTTCTTCCACAGCGGTTACACCGTTTTGGATAGATTTACCACCGGTAACGTTTACGCCAATAATAACGTTGTTGGACAAGTTTCTATCCAGATTCACCCGTGCGTTATAACGTTCAAAGTCGGTATGAATCAAAATCCCATCTTGGTAAACGTAACTGCCCGAAATAAGGTAACGTGTTTTGTCATCGCCTCCGTTGATAGACAATTCGTGTTTTTGGGTATATGCCGTGCGAAACATAGCTTCTTGCCAATCATATCCTTTACCCAATGCAGCAATGGTTGCCTCGTCAAAGTAGTTATACCCATATTGGTTTTGAAACTGCGCCCATTGCGTGGCATTCATCAAGTCTAATTGTTTACTTACCTGTTCTCGCCCCACAGTGTATTGGTAGTTGATAGCATTGCTACCACGTTTACCTTTTTTAGTGGTAACAATAATCACACCATTAGCGCCGCGCGAACCGTAAATGGCAGTGGCAGAAACATCTTTCAATACTTCAATAGATTCGATATCGTTTGGGTTAATGGCAGCTAATGGATTTAATTCACTTTCGATTTTACTGAGTCCTGTCTTGGTGGAATTGTTGTCGCTATAAAAAATGAAACCATCAATCACATACAGAGGTTCATTTCCGGCATGTACCGAATTTCCACCTCGAATACGAATGGCAAAGCTAGCGCCAGGCTGTCCTGAATTCTGCGTAACATTCATCCCTGCCACTGCGCCACCCAATATTCCGTCAAACGATGTCGTTGTATGTTCTAAAATGGTCTTAGGCACCGTAGATATGGATCCCGTAAGTTCTTTCCGGCGTTGCGTTCCGTAACCGACAACCACAATTTCATTCAATACATTTACATCTTCACGAATAGAGATAGTAAGTGGCTTAGTGTACTCATTTACGTCAATTTGTAAGGGCTTATAACCGATGTATTTTACGGAAATAGTTGTCGGAAGGGAGCGGGCATTAATTGTAAAGCGACCGTTCAAGTCGGTTACTGTTCCTGTTTTTTCATTAACAAGGAATATATTTACTCCGATAATCGGTTCCTGCGCTTTTTCATCTATCACACGTCCTTCTATTCTTATACCTCCTTGTTGAGCTAAAACAGAGAGAGGAAAAATAATTATAAATAACACCACATTTGTTTTACTTGAACAATAAGTAAATGGCTTTTGGAGAAATCTCAACAATTTAACCATGATTTTAATTTATTTAAAGTTTTATCATCACTCTACGACGATTTAGTTTAGCGGAGGCAAATGTGCTAACTATTTTGATATGTCCCAATACCATAAATACGGTATATTTTCCTTATGGAAGTTTCTACTTTTATATCTTTTAAACAGATTTTATAATAAGGATAATGCCATCATTGTTATACGGCAGAAAAGAAATCGGATGTAAAATCAATAGGAACTATACGCATGACATTGGAGATGCAAAAGGAATGAATCTTTTTGCAAATAATCCTCTGTTCAACCATTCTCGCCAAATGGTTTCAGCCATATTAAAATGTAGAGAATAAGGGGGAAGGAAAAATAAGAATAAATCTCTTGCGTTGTATTGGTTACCTTGGAAAAAAGAAAATCTTCCCTATATTCCAGTATAAATTCGGCGCCTCTACTTTATATTCATAAAACCGGTAAGAGGTTACGTTGTTTTACGACTTCGTACATAAGAATACCTGCAGCTACCGAAACATTGAGAGATTTAATATTTCCCTGTACAGGAATCTTCACCCATTCATTGCATAAAGAAAGATTTTCGCTAGATACACCGACGTCTTCAGCCCCCATAACAAAACACACCGGTCCTGTATAGTCGCCTTTTGTATAATCATAATCGCCTTTTTCTGTAGCAGCTATTATTTTAAATCCACTGTCTTTAAGGAATCGAATGGTATTCTTCAAACTTTGTTCCCTGCAAACAGGTAATGTATGCAATGCTCCAGCAGAAGTTTTTATAGCATCGGCATTAACCGCCGCACTTCCTTTGACAGGAATGATAAGGGCATCAACCGCTACACATTCACAAGTACGGGCAATAGCTCCGAAATTACGAACATCGGTTACACCGTCGAGCATAATAAAAAAAGGATTTTTACCTTGTTCGAAAAGAAAAGGAACCAAATCTTCTGTTTTTTGGTAAATGACAGGAGAAATAAAAGCAATTACTCCTTGATGATTTTTATGGGTAATACGATCGATACGTTCTATAGGAACACGTTGTATAGGGATTGATCTTTCTTTTAATATTGCGAGAAGCTCTTTTAACAAGTTGCTTTGAATATCTTTTTTTATTAGGATTTTGTCTATCTCTTTATCAGCTTGTATAGCTTCTATGACAGGTCTAATGCCAAAAATAACTTTTTTTATCATTTGTTATCACACAAAAAATCCCGCTCTCCTCTCCCTTTCCGTCCCTTTCCGGTTCTTATTCTGCGGAGCGTTAGCGGGTCTGTTCCCGTTCCTGCATGTACTTATTCCGTACCCGTACTTTCGTACCTCTCCCGTCCTTAATTCTTAATCCTTATTCTTATTCTTATTTTTATTCTTATTCTTATAGATAAAAATCCGGCAACTTCCTACTCTCCCACCCTGAGGCAGTACCATCGGCGTAAACGGGCTTAACTTCCCTGTTCGGAATGGATAGGGGTGGAACCCCGTTGCCATAGTCACCTGATTATTCTTTTTTACATAACAGACAATATCCAAAAGCCGGCTTCCCCCAAGCAACAAAGCAGAAAAGAAGAAAAAAGGAAAGGAAAAGAAAGGAAAAAAAGAAAGGAAAAGAAAAGAAGAAAGAAAGCGTACGGGCTATTAGTACCGCTCGGCTGGAAACATTACTGCCCATACACCTGCGGCCTATCCACGTCGTAGTCTTCGACGGCCCTTAAAAAGAAATCTTATCTTGCGGAAGGCTTCGCACTTAGATGCTTTCAGCGCTTATCCATGTTCCCGACGCTGCTACCCGGCCATGCACCTGGCGGCACAACCGGTTCACAGGAGGTCGATCCGGCACGGTCCTCTCGTACTAGTGCCGGCACCACGCAAATTTCTTACGCCCACGATAGATAGAGACCGAACTGTCTCACGACGTTCTGAACCCAGCTCGCGTGCCACTTTAATGGGCGAACAGCCCAACCCTTGGGACCTTCTCCAGCCCCAGGATGTGACGAGCCGACATCGAGGTGCCAAACCCCTCCGTCGATATGAGCTCTTGGGAGGGATCAGCCTGTTATCCCCGGAGTACCTTTTATCCTTTGAGCGATGTCCCTTCCATGCGGAAACACCGGATCACTATGCTCTGGTTTACCACCTGATCGACCTGTCAGTCTCCCAGTCAAGCGCCCTTATGCCATTACACTCCTATAAGACGGTTACCAATCGTCCAGAGGGCACCTTTAGAAGCCTCCGTTACTCTTTGGGAGGCGACCACCCCAGTCAAACTACCCACCAAACAATGTCCCTGCATGTACAGGTTAGAACCCAGATAGGCAAAGGGTCGTATTTCAACGCTGACTCCACACGTACTGGCGTACATGCTTCAAAGTCTCCGACCTATCCTACACATCACGTAACCGGATTCAATGTTAAGCTATAGTAAAGGTTCACGGGGTCTTTTCGTCCCATCGCGGGGAATCGGCATCTTCACCGATACTACAATTTCACCGAGATCACGGTCGAGACAGTGTCCAGATCATTACACCATTCGTGCAGGTCGGAACTTACCCGACAAGGAATTTCGCTACCTTAGGACCGTTATAGTTACGGCCGCCGTTTACCGGGGCTTCAATTCAAACCCTCTCGCTGAAAGCGATAAGCTCTCCTCTTAACCTTCCGGCACCGGGCAGGCGTCAGGCTGTATACGGCATCTTACGATTTGGCACAGCCCTGTGTTTTTGGTAAACAGTTGCCTGGACCTTTTCACTGCGCCCTTCTCACAAAGGGACCCCTTATCCCGAAGTTACGGGGTGAATTTGCCTAGTTCCTTAACCGTGATTCGCTCGAGCGCCTCAGTATGCTCTACCCGACCACGTGTGTCCGTTTACGGTACGGGTTCCTGATGGATTCTTGGGCGTTTAGCGGATTTTCTTGGGAGTCTGGTTACGTACGTTTGATTAGTCCGAAGACACCTCCTACTTTCAGGATCGGCTCAAGGTACGGATTTGCCTATACCTCTCAAAACCTACACCCTTAAACGGCATATTCCGTCATGCCGCCGTACTGTCACTGCTCCGTCACCGCATCACTATCCACCAGCAAGTACCGGAATATTAACCGGTTCGACCATCGGCATAGCCCCTAGGCGTAGCCTTAGGACCCGACTGACCCTGATCCGATTAGCGTTGATCAGGAAACCTGAGTCTTGCGGCGAGGAGGTTTCCCGCCTCCTTTATCGTTACTTATACCTGCATTTGCGTTTCCATCCGCTCCAGAAATCCTTGCGAATCCCCTTCGACGCTAAATGGAATGCTCCCCTACCGACTGGAATAGTAATTCCAGTCCCGTGTCTTCGGTGGTATGTTTATGCCCGAGTATTATCCGTGCAGGATCACTCGACTAGTGAGCTGTTACGCACTCTTTAAATGAATGGCTGCTTCCAAGCCAACATCCTAGCTGTCACAGCAATCCCACTGCGTTAGATCAACTTAACATACGCTGGGGGACCTTAGACGACGGTCCGGATTATTCTCCTTTGGGACACGGACCTTAGCACCCGTGCCCTCACTCCCGTTATTATACCGTTACGTATTCGGAGTTCGGAAAGACTTGACAGGCGGTGAAGCCCTCGCATCTTATCGGTAGCTCTACCTCATAACGGAAACTAACGAGGCTGCACCTAAATGCATTTCGGGGAGTACGAGCTATCTCCAAGTTTGATTAGCCTTTCACCCCTACCCTCAGCTCATCCGGAAGCTTTTCAACGCTTATCGGTGCGGTCCTCCAACCGGTGTTACCCGGTCTTCAACCTGGCAAAGGGTAGATCACTTGGTTTCGCGTCTTTCCATACCGACTCGAAACGCCCTGTTAAGACTCGCTTTCGCTATGGCTGCGGGTCTATAGACTCTTAACCTGGCCGGCATGGAAAACTCGCAGGTTCATTATGCAAAAGGCACGCCGTCACATCTGTACAGATGCTCCGACCGCTGGTAGGCGCATGGGTTCAGGAACTATTTCACTCTTCTGCTGGAAGTGCTTTTCACCTTTCCCTCACGGTACTGGTTCACTATCGGTCTCCCGGGAGTATTTAGCCTTACCGGATGGACCCGGCGGATTCGGACGGGATTACTCGTGTCCCGCCTTACTCAGGATACTGCCGGAAATTTCGTAACTGCGAATACGCGACTTTCACGCTCTAGGGCGGGACAGTCCGGTCCCTTCTTCTCGTTACTTGATTCCCTGTATGGCAGTCCTACAACCCCGGCCGTGCCGAAACATAACCGGTTTGGGCTTGTCCGCGTTCGCTCGCCGCTACTGACGGAATCATTCTTTATTTTCTTTTCCTGCGGGTACTAAGATGTTTCAGTTCCCCACGTTTGCCTTCCGCTTCTTAATGCGGAATGTCCGGACTTCAACCGGACGGGTTGTCCCATTCGGATATCTGCGGATCAAAGGCTATTTGCGCCTAACCGCAGCTTTTCGCAGCTTATCACGTCCTTCATCGCCTCCGGGAGCCTAGGCATCCACCATGCGCCCTTGATGCGCTTTCTTTTTCTTTTTCTTTCCGTTTCTTTTGCTTTTCACTTACTTTTCACTTGCTTTTCACTTCATACGGGAAATGGGAAAATAAACGGCTATCTGGAGAATACGCTGACTGAATTTTCCTTAAAAGCAGTCTTTCCATTAGGAAAAACGCTCGCCGGATTAAACGGATACGTTGAACACCTGATAGCTATAACTGTTTCTCAATTCACATACTTTGGGAAAATACAGGGGGAGGAGTGTTGCTACGGCTGCCTCTCTCCTGTAGTTCGCTTTCAAATATTGTACATTATGTCAAGGAACGCTTCCTTTTTATTCCGTTAAAAATCATCCGTGAAAATTACTCTTTCACAGGGAAAGGCATGTACACGGATGGATAAAACCATAAAAAATACGTGGAGAATAACGGACTCGAACCGTTGACCCTCTGCGTGCAAAGCAGATGCTCTAGCCAACTGAGCTAATCCCCCGCTGGGCTACTTACTAGGCTCTTTTTACTGTCCACTGATGCCCGTTATACGGCAAAACTTCCGCTTAAAGCGCCTTACAAGGTCCGGATAGTATCTCTGCTCTAAAACCTGCAAGCGATGAAACGGACAACCGCTTGTTTTATAAGGACTGGTTTCCGTAGTCCCAGGCAGAGTTGAACTGCCGACCTCTACATTATCAGTGTAGCGCTCTAACCAACTGAGCTATAGGACTGACAACCCGAACTCCCCAACTGCCGGACGAATCCTGAACACAAGGTTTTCTTTTTTGTTACCGCAACAAAAGCTTTGCATCATATATCGTACCGATAAACTCACATAAGCGTACAACAGGAAAATAACGCCTGCTTACTATTTCCTTACCGGTTAGTAAGACTGATTGTCTCCAGAAAGGAGGTGTTCCAGCCGCACCTTCCGGTACGGCTACCTTGTTACGACTTAGCCCCGGTCACCGGATTTACCCTGGAACGTCCCTGTAGGGAAACGTGCTTCAGGTACCCCCGACTCCCATGGCTTGACGGGCGGTGTGTACAAGGCCCGGGAACGTATTCACCGCACCGTGGCTGATGCGCGATTACTAGCGAATCCAGCTTCACGAAGTCGGGTTGCAGACTTCGATCCGAACTGAGAGTGTCTTTGGGGATTGGCATCGCGTCGCCGCGTAGCAACCCGCTGTAACACCCATTGTAACACGTGTGTAGCCCCGGACGTAAGGGCCGTGCTGATTTGACGTCATCCCAACCTTCCTCGCATCTTACGACGGCAGTCTTGTCAGAGTCCCCTGCTTTACCAGCTGGTAACTGACAATCAGGGTTGCGCTCGTTATGGCACTTAAGCCGACACCTCACGGCACGAGCTGACGACAACCATGCAGCACCTTCATGCTTGTCTTGCGACTAACCAATTTCTTGCCTATTCAAACACAATTCAAGCCCGGGTAAGGTTCCGCGCGTATCATCGAATTAAACCACATGTTCCTCCGCTTGTGCGGGCCCCCGTCAATTCCTTTGAGTTTCACCGTTGCCGGCGTACTCCCCAGGTGGAATACTTAATGCTTTCGCTTGGCCGCATACCCTGTATCGCATACGGCGAGTATTCATCGTTTACAGTGCGGACTACCAGGGTATCTAATCCTGTTTGATTCCCGCACTTTCGTGCCTGAGCGTCAGTTATGCCCCAGTGAGCTGCCTACGCAATCGGAGTTCTTCGTGATATCTAAGCATTTCACCGCTACACCACGAATTCCGCCCACCTTGTCCATACTCAAGTACCTCTGTTTCAACCGCACCTTTAAGGTTAAGCCTCAAATTTTCACGGCTGACGGGAAATACCGCCTGCGCACCCTTTAAACCCAATAAATCCGGATAACGCTTGCATCCTCCGTATTACCGCGGCTGCTGGCACGGAGTTAGCCGATGCTGATTCAACGGGTACATGCAATTTACCATACATGGTAAATTTTATTCCCCGATAAAAGAAGTTTACAACCCATAGGGCAGTCATCCTTCACGCTACGTGGCTGGTTCAGGCTTGCGCCCATTGACCAATATTCCTCACTGCTGCCTCCCGTAGGAGTTTGGACCGTCTCTCTGTTCCAATGTGGGGGAACTTCCTCTCAGAACCCCTATCCATCGTAGATTTGGTAAGCCGTTACCCTGCCAACCGTCTAATGGAACGCATCCCCATCCTTCACCGGACTGAACCTTTTAACTTCTTTGCCAGGCGACAAAAAAGTACCATCGGGGATTAATCTTTCTTTCGAAAGCCTATACCCGTGTGAAGGCTAAGTTGGATACGCGATACTCACCCGTACGCCGGTCGCCACCATTCTATTGCTAAAACGTGATGCCCCTCGACTTGCATGTGTTAAGCCTGTAGCTAGCGTTCATCCTGAGCCAGGATCAAACTCTTCATTGTAATATTATTTAGCCTTTGAAAGGATATTATAACGTTAACGGACAAAGAATAAATTCGCCGTAAAATAACGCCAAAAACCCTGACCATACTTTAGTCTTACCGAATCAACCCGTCTCCATAACCGGCATGATGGATTGGAATCCATACATTCATGAAATAGATATCCCGGAATTCAAAAAAAACAGGATACCGCTTTGACGGTATCATCCTGCACATGAATAGAGCATATACGTAATACATCCTCAGGTAACATACAAACCTGCGTTTTTTACCTGAAAAACATACCACCTATCCTACCCGTATTTATGTGGCTATTGTACTACTTATGTTGTTTATCATTCTTTCATAGAACGCCGTTTATAACCTGCCAAAATCCTTTCACAAGAAGAAAGGCAGATGCTTTCTCTCAAAAGCACCGCAAAGATAAAGCTATTTCTTTTATACGCAATAATTATAAGAAAATATTATGGTAAAAATAAGACAAACAATAGAATGTTATACAATGAAATGTCGTAAAAGCTTCTGAATGTTTACTTTACAATGAATTCCAACCTTGTGCTTTTAACTCAAATTCTTGTTCATCCCGACTGATAATGATACAACCGTTTTCCGGTTTAGTGATATGACCTATTAATTTAATCCCTTCCAACGTCATCACTTTCTCATGTTCAGCAAGTGGAATCGTAAAAAGTAATTCATAATCTTCACCTCCATTTAAAGCACACGTAGTGAGATTCATATTAAATTCTTCTGCTGTTACAGCCGTTTGATAATCAATGGGAATACGTTCTTCATATATCCGGCAACCAACATTACTTTGTGAACAAATATGTAACAACTCAGAAGAAAGACCATCTGAAATATCTATCATAGCAGTGGGGATGACATTTAATTCCGCTAACTCTCGAATAATATCCCTGCGAGCTTCCGGTTTAAGTTGGCGTTCCAATAAATATTCCTTACTCGCAAAATCCGGTTGTATCTCTTTTTCATCTTTAAATATGGCTTTCTCACGTTCCAATAACTGCAAACCCATATAGGCTGCTCCAAGGTCACCACTGACACAAATTAAATCCGTTTCCTTAGCTCCTTTTCGATACACTATTTTATCTCTCTCAGCTTCACCGATACAAGTAATGCTAATGACCAATCCCGTAAGTGAGGATGTTGTATCTCCACCCACAATATCTACACCATATCGTTCACAAGCCAACCGCAAACCTATATAAAAATCTTCTACATCTTCTATATAAAAACGTTTAGACAAGGCTATGGAAACAGTAATTTGTTTTGGGGTTCCATTCATAGCATATATGTCGGAAAAGTTGACAACTGCCGATTTGTATCCTAAATGTTTTAAAGGAACATAAGTAAGATCGAAGTGTACACCCTCCATCAACAAATCTGTGGAAACAAGAATCTCCTTTTCGGGAAAGCGTAATACGGCAGCGTCATCACCAACACCGTATTTGCTGGATTCGTTCTGCAAATGAATGTTTTTCGTAAGCCGGCGAATAAGTCCAAACTCACCAAGAGTTGCTATTTCTGTCTTCATTTGATTACGTGCCATCTACAAATTCACAATAAGTTAATCAACGGAGTTTTATTTTTTCTAACATAATTGGTTATCTTTTCATTGAATATGTTTTGTTGTTCTTTCAAAAATTTTATTTTTATAGGTAAAACAAAAAAATGTTTTTTTACCTCGTCAGCCATTTCCGGATGGCAAATTAACCGGACAGCATCTTTCTCTGTAGTGACAACAATTCTTTTTCCCACCCCCCCAATAAAACGTTTTTCGATTAAAGCTATATCAGGTTCGCTAAAATCATGATGATCAGCAAAAGAAAGAGTATTGATATTTTGAGTATGTGATTTCAATACTTCAATTATTGCCACTGGTGAGGCTATACCCGTAACTAATAAAATACTTTCGTCTTCCGTCACATCTTCCAGTTTCCTTTTACCCACAGTTTGAACATTTGGGAAAACAGGGATTAAATCGCCATAATCGAACACAGAAAAATAAAGTTGCTGGTAAGGGAAAATCTTCAGTCTTTTTGTAATCACGTCACAATCTATGGAAGATAGGTATTTGGGACATTTAGTTACTATTACTATTTCTGCTCGTTTTTTTCCGGAAACAGGTTCACGCAGATAACCGACCGGTAATAAAACATCGTCACAAAACAAACGATGGTAATCTGTCAATAATATACTGATACCGGATTGCACATAGCGATGTTGAAAAGCATCATCCAATAATATGACATCAATCGAAAACTGTTCTAAACAAACTAATTTTTCTATTCCATGCCGGCGATTTTCGTCAACAGCAACGCATATCTCAGGATATTTCTTTTTTATTTGATAAGGTTCATCACCAATGCTTTGTGCATTACTTTCGGCATCAGCTAAAATATAACCTTTGGTTTTTCGTTTGTAGCCGCGACTAAGTACTGCCACTCCGAACTCGTTTCGCAGAAGCTCTATCAGATATTCGGTGTGAGGAGTTTTCCCCGTACCGCCAACGGCTAAATTCCCGATGCAAATGATAGGGATGTTATAAATTTTCGAATGAAAAACTTTCCAATCGAAAAGTTTATTACGTAGATATACTCCCATTCCATATAAAAAAGAAACAGGATACAAACAAGTTTTAATATTGAAAAAACATTCCTCTGCCATAAATTTATGGTAATCGGATTCAGTCAAAGATTTAAGCTGTAATTTAAATTTTTCAAAAAATCGGCAAAGGATAAAGAATAAGGAATTATATTCCTCAATTAAATGATCGATTATAATAAACAAAAATTACACAAAACAAATAATCATTTCTCCCGGAACTATACTGAAACCATTCTTATTAACAGTATTATAACTTATTTAGCAAAATTACAATAACCTGTCTTTTGATATATCTTATTATATAAAGATAAACTCACATAAGCGTACAACAGGAAAATAACGCCTGCTTACTATTTCCTTACCGGTTAGTAAGACTGATTGTCTCCAGAAAGGAGGTGTTCCAGCCGCACCTTCCGGTACGGCTACCTTGTTACGACTTAGCCCCGGTCACCGGATTTACCCTGGAACGTCCCTGTAGG
>SNRY01000097.1_pt1 | contig 33426 bp, 22 predicted proteins | sample 4693421 | NCBI WGS metagenome assembly SNRY01 (sample SAMN11003215, study PRJNA524138) | termite gut metagenome | isolation source: Bacteroidetes bacterial symbionts from single cell of protist host amplifed... | host: Streblomastix strix ... | reverse complement strand
TAGAGACCGGATATTTTTCCGGTGCAATATATTCATTATTTGAGGAAGTATATCTGTTTCATAATTGAGAGTAATGTATTCGACCGAGTTGGAGGAAGGATGGGACAATGATGTGAAAACTAATGTGCGTGCGCTACCATCAAACAAGTGTAGAGAGGTGGCGAGAGACAGATTTCTGTCTATAACTATCCGAACAGGATTTTTACCGCGCCAATACCGAACAGATAGAGAAGGATTGTCAAGAAAGGCTGTTCGCGTGCCAACCATAACAGCATCTACTTCTGCCCTTCTTTTGTGTGCTTGCATCAGAGTCAACTCCGTGGATAAAGGAGATGGTGTTCCGCCATACCGCAAGAGGTCAATGTAACCGTCGGAAGATTCTGCCCATTTTAATGTGATATAAGGACGATGTAAGATGTTAGATGTGAAAAAGACTTTATTTAATTGACGGCATTCTTTTTCGAGTATCCCTACTGTTACTTCGCATCCTGCTTCGATTAGTTTACGTATGCCACGACCCGCTACTTCGGGAAAAGGGTCTTGACAACCTACGACCACGCGGGGAATTTTTTTTTCAATGATTAAATCGGTACAAGGAGGAGTATTGCCGTAGTGTACACAAGGTTCCAAATTGACATAGAGCACAGCCTGCTTCAACAGCGATTTGTTCTGTACGGAACAAACAGCATTAACTTCAGCATGTGAACCTCCGTATTTGATATGGTATCCTTCACCTATTATTTTCCCCTCATGTACGATTACCGCTCCTACCATGGGATTTGGGAGGACGTTGCACTTTCCGTTTTGGGCTAACCAAATGCAACGCTGCATGTATTTTTCTTCTTCCAAAGTTAATCAAAGCAGTTCCAATGTCTTAAAACATTTTACTAATTTGTCTATTGCAAAGTCTATTTGCTCTTTGGTGTGTGTTGCCATCAGTGAGAACCGAATAAGCGTATCATTAGGCGAACACGCTGGCGGAATGACGGGGTTAACAAATACACCTTCGTCGAAAACCGCTTTGGTAACCAAAAAGGTTTTATCCATGTCGCGCACATACAAAGGGATAATGGGAGTAGATGTATGTCCGATTTCAAAGCCTAACTCACGGAAACGTGACAAAGCATGGTTCGTATTGTCCCATAAACGTTGGATTCGTTCAGGTTCGTTTTTCATGAGATGCAATGCAGCGCGTGCAGCTGCAGTAGCCCCCGGCGTACTACTTGCACTGAAAATATAAGGGCGCGATTGATGGCGCAAATAATTAATAATGGATTTGTCTGCCGCAATGAATCCGCCGATGGAAGCCAACGATTTACTGAACGTGCCCATAATCAAGTCAACGTCTTTTGTCAGACCGAAATGGTCACAAGTACCCTTTCCCTGATTCCCCAACACGCCTATTCCATGCGCTTCATCAACCATGATATTGGCATTGTATTTCTTTGCCAAACGCACAATGTCAGGCAAGTTGGCAATATCTCCTTCCATACTGAATACACTGTCTGTTACAATCAGTTTGACAGATTCCGGCTTACATTTTTGGAGTTCCTTTTCCAAGGAATCCATGTTGTTGTGCTTATATTTCAAGGATGTGGAGAAGGAAAGCCGCCGCCCTTCGACAATGGAGGCATGATTCAATTCGTCACAAAGAATGTATTCACCGCGGGACGTGATGCAGGATATTACCCCTAGATTGACCTGAAAACCTGTTGGGTAAATAATAGCTTCTTCTTTGCCCACAAATTCCGCCAACTCTTTTTCCAATTCCAGATGCAAATCAAGCGTCCCATTCAAAAAACGGGAACCCGCACAACTTGTTCCGTACTTGCGTGTGGCTTCTACTGCCGCTTCAATAATTTTCGGGTGATTTGTTAAACCGAGATACGAATTTGAACCAAACATCAATACTTTTCTGCCGTTCATCATCACTTCTGTGCTTTGCTCACTTTCGATACAACGAAAATAAGGATATACACCTCTTTCTTTTATTTGTTGCGGAAGGTCGTATTTGATTAATTTTTCTTGTAATAATCCCATATCTTAGTATTAAGAGTTAGCATAACATAATTGATGTTACTCTTTTTCCGTAGTGAAGAGAATGAGACTCGAACTCACACGACATATCTGTCACTACCCCCTCAAAGTAGCGCGTCTACCAATTCCGCCATCTCTCCAAAAATATAAAGAGCGTTCACCTCAGTTTGTGCCCGGAACAAGAATCGAACTTGCACGGCTCTCACCACTCGCACCTGAAACGAGCGCGTCTACCATTTCGCCACCCGGGCAAAGTAATACCTTGGCATTGTTGAGCGGAAAACGGGACTCGAACCCGCGACCCTAACCTTGGCAAGGTTATGCTCTACCAACTGAGCTACTTCCGCAATTATGCGGTGCAAATATAATAGTTCTTCTATAAATAGGACAAATAATTAATTTGTTTTTTCAGAAAGCAACATTGAATATTTTTGTTTTAGCTTGCAAAAGCCTATTCCACTCTGACTTTCAAGGATTCCGAATGCCCCGCATACTCCAGTGCGTAAGCCGATTGAACAACAGCTAATCCGGCTTCGTAAATGCCGGAACGACTCACCCGATAGCCGTACTCCAACACATACACTCCTTTGTCGAGAGAGTCGAAGAAGAAAAGGGTTGAAGCATCTTTCACCGTCATGTAATACCCCGTTCCGTTGCTCCGGCGATAGCCCGATAGGGATTCTATCGGCTCGAAGCAAGTTCCACGCTGATCCTTCAGTTGCACAAAATCCATTGGTCTATCCAAACGAATGGTAATGCGGGAGATGACTTTATCGCCAACGGCAAGTTTCGTTTCAGGGGTAACAAGTTGTAGCCGTTTCTCGTTGTTCACAATCTTTTCTACATAAAGTTTCTTCTCCACTTGCAGTTCTTTGCCGTAACGGGTTACTTTGCTTATATCCTCGTTGTATTGAGCATATATGGCTCCCCATGCCATACCGGCATCGCGCTTTTCTACGGTGATTTTCTGGGGTGGGTTGAGAAGGCTGCCATCGGTCAGAGTTTCCTTGAGATAGCCCAAAGCGGCAAAAGAGCTTGTTGAAAGGGTTTCCATGATTGTGTTACCCAAAGTAATACGCACGTTTCCCCGACTGTTTGATACGTCATTGCCACGTAGCAACAAAGCATAAACAGCATCAACAGTGGCTATAGGTGAATTCCATTGCTGTGTTTGTTTCTGCTTCAATAGCCAGAGTTTCATTTCTTCTACCGATTGCGCATCGCCCGTTAGGTCGAATGCCTCCATAACGCTGACATGGGTAGGGACTTTCAATCTTCTCCAAGAGTAAGGGTTTTCGTTGAAAGCAAAGTACATGCCTTGTTCGTCGGTTTGTACGGCATGTTCTTTCAAAGAGGCGATAAAAGCCTTGGCTTCATTCGCGCATCCGGCTTTGTGAAGCACAACGGCAGAAAGAGCTTTTTCGCTCAACGATTGCGTGGTAAGGGATTCGCTTGCCTTTTGAAGAAAATAGGTATATGCTTTTTGAATATCTCCTTCGGGTATTTTCTCGCCCGAAAGGGCAACCAGATAAAGGTATTGCAAGGCAGCATCCGATATATCGGTACGTTTGTCGCCCTTTTTCTCTTCTTGGAGTATGCGCCGGTATTCCTCTACGGCTTCTTTATGCAAGTAATCAAAAGCCAACTGTAACATATCCCAAACATCATTATCCGGCGAGTTGCCCGTTAAAACGGAAAGGCGAAGCAATGTTTGTACGGTGAACTCCGTAACGTAACGGCTCCCTTGCATTCCTTTGTACCACGACCAAGAACCGTCGGTATGTTGGAGGTCTTTCAGCTTTGTCAGGGCGGTGAGGTTGTTGTTCTGTATGTTGTTTAGGTCGAATAAGGTGGAAATGCGCTGCATTCGTTCCGTTTTATTGGTTGCTTCCGTCAGCCACGGGGATTCTTCCAACAAGAGGTCTTTTACATCTTGATTCTTTTGCAGGTTACTGAAAAACGTTTCTTTGGTTCCACCTCGAAGTTTCCACATATCAAACACCGTTTTTATACGAGGATTGGCGTTGACAATGTAGGCAGCCAGCGTATTGGCATAGTAAGCTGCCGTTAAAGAAACAGTATTGTTTTCTATCGGCTCGCTCAATGCGGGAAGAGCTTGTACGGCATACCAAGCGGGATTACCGGAAAATTCTATCGTCAAGCGACGATTTATTGCCGTCTTGCTATTGTTATTGAACAATGATTCGATGGAAAACGCCTTTTTCTCTTCTCCCCGCATGGGCATGGCAAGGGTTTCGGTAATGCTTTCTTGATTACTAAGCACGGGAAGCAGGTGTTGTTCGCCGTCACTGAAACTTCCACTTTGCGCAACGATGCGACAGCCCAATACATCTTGCTTACCGTCTGCGGTAAACAGGAAACTCGCACTTGTTGTTTTGCCGGCTTCCGCAGTATACGTCTGCTTTTGAGTGGTGATAATCTTTTCCGTCTGGAGGTCGAACAAGGTAAACGTTACCGTCCCCACGAGATTCTTGCCGGTAAGATTGGTTACGGTTGCAGCTACGGATGTTTTATCCCCTGTCCTCACGAAGCGAGGGAGGTTGGGAATGAGCATCAAGTCCTTGCTTGTTACCGTTTCGCCGTCAATCGTTCCCGTTAACATCCCTTTGGTATGGGCATATCCGTGAAAGTTCCAACGGGTGAGGCTTTGGGGAACCGTAAAGGAAAAGACGATTTCCCCATTCTCATTCGTGCGAAGTTGCGGATAAAAGAAAGCCGTTTCGGCAAAATGGGTACGCACCTCTGCCGGTGCATCGGCTGTTTCCGTTTGAACATCGCCGACAGGGAAAGATTCCACTTTCTTATACATCGAAACTTCATTCATGGAGGAGGTATATCCGCGCGTTACCTGTGAAAGCCTTGAAGAAGGCTTTCCGTAGCCGACGATCATCGCTTCATTAATTGAAAGCGGATTGGCAAGGAAAGCATCATACACCAACCCCGGAACGGTCAGGCGGATATAGGGAAACCATAAACTAAAATGAATGTATCTCTCGTAGTTCGTTGCCCAATTAAAACGGGGGAGCCGGACGGGATAATGCACTTGGAACGTCCGGTTATTGTTTTTCCAAATCTTATCCAGCGAAGCGTCATACATGAATGTTAGCATTTCTGCCTCTGCGGGCAATCCTTGCGGGGTCTTTACTATGAACTTCCATTCTTCCTCCTGACCGGGACGGAGTTTGTCGCGAAATACTTCGCGCGTAATCTTCAATTCCTTTTCCGGTAGCTTCTTTTCCAAGCTGACCTGCTGCCGGTAGAGCTGACCGGCTTTTACGAAACAGAACGAGATAACCAACCCGTCGCCGTATTCTTCTTTATAAGGATAATAAAAACGCATCACCGAATCCGACAAACGCAAAATGTTGCTTTCCAACCGACGATTGCTGCTACATACGTCCATCAGTATATAAGCGTCTTTTTCCGAAGTACCAAAAAGGAAAGAAGCGGGGTGCGAAGCGTCAAACGTAGTGTTAACAGGATAATACCATATCTTTGTGTCCACAGGCGGACGAGTATCATCAATTGAAAAAAGAACCACCTCTTGCTCATAATCCGCTTTGCGTCCCTGTTCGTCTGTTGCCGAAACCACCAGTTTGTAAGCCCCCGAAGGCAGGGATTGCCATGCGGAAAGGGAAGTTTCCACGTTGGAAACAAACGTACCGGCATAAGCGGGGCTATTTAGCGCAGCTATCGGGAACAGTTTATATTCACCCGACACATTTACGGGCATATCCGTTAGGTTAACCGCCGAAAAGACGACGCTCCCGGCATTCTCTTTGCAAATCAATTTGTCTATCTTTGCCGAAAGCAGTAAGGAACGGTTTCCCGCAGCGATACTCATTACCGATGTCTGCGTTTCACCCGCCGCATTGGTAACGGTAGCTTCTATTTGATATGTGAAGAAAGAGTTTACTCCCTCCCCTCCTGCTAACAAAAACGGAACGGTAAATTCGCCCGTTTCGTCCGGCATAACGCTACCGGAAGCAAGGAGTGCTTCATCATTATTAAATAGTCTCAGCCAAGTATATGAACGGCGGGTAACGGTATATTTCACAGGAGCCTCCTGAACCGGCACACCGCTGTACGTCTTTACCGTACCTTTTATCCGCAAGGAATCTCCCAACTGATATGTTCCTTCCTGCGGAGCAAAAACGATGTCGAAAGTTGGACGTTTATACTCTTCCACGCGAATACTTATGCTTCCCCTTTTCGTTTTCAAATAATATTCCCCGTTCAAACCGCCGGAAGGCAGCACAAACTCGGCGGTAAAAGAGCCAAATTCATTGGTGCGGACTTCCTTCTCCCCTATGCTGCGCCGGTTAGCGTCCGTGAGGGTAAGCGTATAGTTCTCCCCCGCGATGACGTTTGCCGTATCGGTTTGCGAACGGTAAGCAATGCCTTTTACATAAACGGTTTGTCCCGGACGATACAGCGCGCGGTCGGTTAACAATATCATTTGCGACGAATCGGTTGCGTTTTCGTTGAGCATATAGGGTGCTTCGATTCTTTGCAGAGGCATAGCTGTGTCCTTATCCTTTTCCACGGTATAACCTGCATAATCGGTCTCATTCGTTCGAGGGAAACGCACCTTTCCGTCTTTGTCCGTAAGCAGGGTTTTTACTTCCGCAAGCTCTCCCCTCTGTTCCGCAAATAGGCGGACAAGGACATCAGGTACGGGCTTTCCGCTTTCGGCATCAAGAACGGCGGCTTCGTATTGGTTGCCGGGTATGGCGCAGGTAAGCACCTTAAAGCCGGTGATGTAAAGCAGGTTTTCAACAACAACTCCCGTTTTACCGGCAACAACTCGCATCAGGTAAACCCCCGTTTGCGGAGCCTTCACGGCAGTAACTACAGTATCTCGATAGGCGTACCCCTCCGGGCGAGGCAATGACAAGCGCTGTGAATCTATCTTCCGGCAATACTTTTTATAAAAAGACTTATCCGGTTGTGCTTTCAACTTCGATGACAGAACCGGCAAATTTACCTTGTGAAATTCCACCGTCAAGCCGTCGAGGTTACGGTAATTCACCGTCAAAGCCATTTCCGCTTGGGAGTACGTTTGGTTACTTGTATTTACGGTCAAATGTGGATTTAGTATCTCCCGCTTTAGGTTTTCCAACGCATCGGTGCGTTTGTATTTGGGGTATTTGGCTATGGCTTCATTGCATATTCGGAGTACGTCCGTATATTTCCGGTTCCGGTTGGCATGTTGCGCTTTTGCCAGATAGACTTCCGCGCATACTTCTTGGTTGCCGTATTCTTCAATTAATTTATCCAACTGTTCCGGGGGTATTTCCTTCCCGTTCCAATTCAGGCTGTCCAATGTAGCGAGCAGCATTGCATTCCGGTTGTTTCTTTTCCGGTAAGCGTCAATTATATGGTTAAAAATGGCAGATGCTGCGGCTGTAACATCCGAATCTGTATCAGCCAAGGAAGAAATATCTCCCAACGCCTTCGTTCCGCGCACAGCCAACAAGTGATACATATCGTGTCCGTAATAAACGCTCGTTTCGCCCGTTTCTGCAAAAGGAATGTACGTTTTGGAAGACGTATTCAGCAGTAGCAAAGAATCCTGCAAAGCTGCGCGGGTATGCTCCAGCACCTTTTGCACAAACAGATTACCACTCCATTCGCGAATGTCGGCGGACGGCTCATCGTCCATAGACGTACTCTCGTCAAGTTGCCAACAGTTGTCAGCAGCATAATCGGCATATATTTCGGCAATGAGAGAATGTAATACAGCGCGGTCTAAAGGTTCGGAAGCCGTATCTGCCCAACGTTCCCATGCAGCGAGATGCACGTAGAAGCTATCCGGCGTAAGGTTTTCTTGGTATTTCGTCCGCCAAGTATATGCCTTTAGCATTTGCGGCGAGTTTCTTTCCGCTTCGGCTTTACGGAATATGTCGTCTGCCAGTTTGACAACGGTTTGAGGCAAGCTTTTCTTTTCCGCCTTTTCCACTTCTCTCCAAAGCCTATCGAAAGAAGGCGATTGTGCATACAAAGCCGATACCCCGCACAAGGCAAGGCAGCGAATCAAACAGAGCGAAATCCTTTTCATTTAAGAACCTGTTTAAATTTGATTTTGGAACTGTCATTGAGCACAAACTCATAGGTTCCCATACTGATATACGACACTCTTGCGCCGCCGGTATAAAGATAAGCTTGTAACAACAAAAGGAATGGTAAGTTACGTTATTTTTACACTTAATTTATCTACTTTCACACTTAGTAAAGTAAGCAGCCATTGGGCAAACTTCCGTATGAGCCGTCTGTCTTGTCCTGAAATAGCTTTACTAAATATTTACATTCAAAATTTAGTATAGTTATGGTCAGAGTAGAAAGAAAGTTTTATTCAAAAGCATTTCGTGAGCAGGTATTAACCGCTTATTACCACAGTAACGAGTCTCTATCCATGATTTCTCGCCGTTTTCAGGTGAAGAAAGGTACAGTGAGCAGTTGGATTTACCGTACAGGCAGTTCTTCCAATGAAGAAACTACTATTAATTTAGAGGCATCTAATCTTATGCCGATGAAAAAAGAAAAATTGACTCCGGAACAAATGGAGCAGCGTATTTTAGATTTGGAGCAGGAGTTGGAACAGGAAAAGATGCGTTCTGTATGTTTAGATAAAATGATAGATATTGCAGAGCGGGAGTTAAAACTAGACATCAGAAAAAAATCTGGTGCCAAACAGCCCAAGAAGTGAGACAGGAGCATCCATCATACAAGATAGATGTTCTGTGTCGGCTGTTTGGCAAGAGCCGTCAGGCTTATTACGAAAAATCTCGTTATATTGCCGGCAAGCATGTAGAAGAGGATATAATTTTATCATTGGTAGGAGAAGCCCGAAAAGATTTCCCCCGCATGGGAGCCAAAAAACTATTGATTTATCTTCAAGCTAAGTTTCAGGCAATGAATATCCGTATTGGCAGAGATGCTTTTATAGAGTTACTTTATCGTAATTTTATGTTGGTAAGACGAATTCGGAACAAACGTAAAACCACATTTTCCAATCATTGGATGCATAAATATCCCAATCTGATAAAGAATTATCACCCTGTGTTCTCCAATCAGTTATGGGTTAGTGATATTACTTACATCGAAACCAGTCAGGGGTTTGCTTATCTTTGTCTTATTACCGATGCGTATTCCCGTAAGATTGTAGGTTGGAATCTTTCCCCTACACTTCGTTCCAACCATGCATGTGAAGCCTTACAAATGGCATTGAAAACTCTACCGGAAAATCATACCGGACTTATCCATCATTCCGACAGAGGTGTACAATATTGTTGTAGTCCTTATGTGAGCATGTTCAACAAGCGTACTATCAGAATCAGTATGACAGAGAGCGGAGATCCGCTTGAAAATGCTATTGCAGAACGGATAAATGGAATATTAAAAACAGAATGGATATACAACAGGAATTTCAAATCATGGCAAGAAGCTGATTTATATGTAAAACAAATAATTGACCTGTATAACAATCAAAGACCTCATCAAAGTATTGATTATAGGGTTCCTTCGTTTGTTCATCAAACAAATCTTCCAACAGAACGCAAATGGAAGAATTATTATCGGGAACATAATAAAACAGCTAAAGAAAAATCTTCCTAACTTGGGAATTGTTTGTAAATCCTATTTAGGACAAAAGCAATTGGGTAAATGAAAATGTCAAGCAACTTTAGGACAATATCATTTTTTGTAAAGTCCATATCGGACAATAGAAAATAATCTGTAAAGGTTTTTTAGGACAAGTCACAGGATTATGCAACTGGCATACTCCCGTATGGAACTGGCATACTCCAGTATGCTACTTGCATACGCCGGTATGGAACTGGCATAATTCCCCTTAGGTATATACCATTAGTAAAGCTCTTTTAGGACAAGACAGGTTTATAGATAGTAATATGGTATGTTTTCAAGGATATAATTATCTTTGCAGTAAGTATAAAGCACTAATCTATGAAGTGTTTATGAAAGGGGGAATACGATGAATGAAATCACAACTCGTTGTCAAGGTCTTATTGAGGATAAGAACTGGAAAGTTTTAAAACAAGAGCTAAGCGTTTTCGAACCGCTTCAAATAGCTGAAATAATTGAGGATTTATCCAGACCCGATAGGATTTTCTTATTCCGCCTTTTACCGAGAGAATTGGCGAAAGAAACGTTTCAATCTCTTTCTCATGATGAACAAGAAAACATTATTGAAGGACTTGCCACCAACAGTGCTAAAATAGCAAGTCTGCTGAACGATCTGGACCCCGATGACCGTACTGCATTTTTCGAGGAATTGCCCGGTAAAGTAAGCCAACATTTGGTACAAATGTTGTCCAAAGAAGAGCGTGAAATAGCCACTCAACTGTTAGGCTATCCGGAAGATAGCATCGGTCGTTTGATGACACCGGAATATGTGGCAGTTAAACCTTATCACACCGTTCAACAAGCATTGGAGCACATAAGGAAATTCGGTCGCGATTCCGAAACACTCAATGTGGTATATGTAATTGATGATTATTGGAAGCTGATAGATGACATCCGAATTAAAGAAATCATTCTCGCTTTACCTAATCAAACGATTTCAGAACTTGCCGATAACCGTTTTGTTGCATTGAATGCATTCGACGACCAAGAGACTGCCGTTAAAGTTTTTCGGGATCAGGACAGAGTTGCATTGCCGGTAGTGGATAGTAATGGGATTTTGCTGGGAATCGTAACGTTTGATGACGTGATGGATGTTGCGGAAGAAGAAAACGCGGAAGATTTTCAAAAGTTCGGCTCTATCCAAGAAGCCATTGTGAATCCTTTAAAAGCAAAAGTTACCGCTTTATATAAGCAACGTATCGTATGGCTCACCGCTTTAGTTTTTATGAATGTATTCTCTGGAGCAGCAATTGCCAACTTTGAAGCTGTGATTCAGTCGGTTGTGGCTCTTGTTTTCTTCCTCCCCTTGCTTATTGACAGCAGCGGTAATGCAGGTTCACAATCTGCTACATTAATGATACGTTCTTTAGCTGTAGGAGATGTGCAAATGAAAGATTGGTGCCGGTTATTGGGAAAAGAACTGATTGTATCATTATTGTTAGGCGTCACAATGGCTGTCGGCGTTTCATTAGTAGCGAGTTTCAGGGCTCCCGACGTCATTGTAGTGGTTGCTGTAACAATGGTTCTTCTTGTCATGACAGGAAGTATATTGGGAATGTTATTGCCGTTTATTTTTACAAAGATTAAAATAGACCCCGCTACGGCAAGTGCTCCACTTATTACCTCTATAGCCGATATAACTGGAGTTTTGATATATTTTTCTATTGCTAAATGGTATTTTGGACTTTAGTGTAGGAATACCTGTTTAGGTTGAATGCCTTCTAACTGTAGATCGAATATCAGCGTGGAATAACCGGGAATCGTACCAGTACTATTGGCGCTGGCACCATAAGCGCTTTGCCAAGGAATATAGACCTCCCAATGCTCACCAACTTTCATCCGCTGTAGTATTTCTACCCAACCGTCAATTAACTCATCGATTTTAAACACGATAGGGTTGTCAAATTCCGAAGGGCTATCTCCCATAAAATTTTGGTCAAACACGTCTAAGTTCTTATATAACATGGTATAATATTTTTGCATAGGAGTGGCAGCAAATACCTTTTCATTAATCAGCATTCCGCGATAGAATGCTTTTACGGAATCAGTATAAAGAGGATACTTGTCTTCCTTAACTGTATTTCCCGGAAGTTTCTTAAAGAATATTCTCTGGCTTTTATTTCTACTGTCGATAACACTTAATAATTCAAGGTCGCTTTTCGCATCATAAACTCCCTGCAAAGAATCTATAAATGCCTCATTGCGTGCCTGCCAATTATCATATTTACCTATTTCTTTTGTTTCTTCACAAGCGGTTGCTATGAACAGCAGTAGTAACGGTAAAAAACACACTATCTTTCTCATATTTTCCGGTAATTATTTTAATGATTTCAACAGTGAAGTGAGGCTCACTTTGTCGGCTATAATGTTGTCCAGTTCGGATATGGCTACGCGCTCTTGTTGCATACTATCGCGATCGCGCAATGTTACGCTGTTGTCTTCCAGCGTCTGATGATCCACTGTAACACAATATGGCGTGCCGATAGCATCTTGACGGCGGTAACGTTTGCCTATGCTGTCTTTTTCGTCATACTGGCAATTGAAATGGAATTTAAGTTCATCTATAATTCCGCGCGCCTTTTCGGGCAATCCGTCTTTCTTCACCAAAGGCATCGCCGCCAACTTCACGGGAGCTAGAGAAGCCGGCAACTTCAACACGGTGCGACTCTCCCCGTTTTCTAATTCTTCTTCTTTATAAGATGCCGATATGATACTGAGGAACATACGGTCCACTCCGATACTCGTTTCAATAACATACGGGGTATAAGATTCATTCAATTCGGGATCGAAATATTTGATGCTCTTTCCGCAATATTTCTCGTGCTGACTTAGGTCGAAGTCGGTGCGTGAGTGAATGCCTTCTACTTCTTTAAACCCGAATGGCATGAGGAACTCAATATCCGTGGCGGCGTTCGCGTAGTGAGCCAGTTTGTCGTGGTCGTGATAGCGATACCGGTCGTCGCCAAAGCCCAATGCTTTGTGCCATTTTAAGCGTACCTCTTTCCACTTCTTGAACCATTCCAATTCACTGCCGGGGCGGACAAAGAATTGCATCTCCATCTGCTCGAACTCCCGCATACGGAAAATGAACTGGCGAGCTACAATTTCATTGCGAAACGCCTTACCTATTTGCGCAATCCCGAAAGGGATCTTCATGCGCCCCGTCTTCTGCACGTTGAGGTAATTGACAAAAATGCCTTGAGCCGTTTCCGGACGAAGGTATATTTTCGTCGCTCCATCAGCCGTGGAACCCATTTCGGTGTTAAACATCAGATTAAACTGGCGTACTTCCGTCCAATTCTTCGTTCCCGATACGGGGCAGACAATTTCCTCATCAATAATAATCTGTCGTAACTCTTCGAGGTTTCCATCGTTTAATGCTTTGGCAAAGCGCGCGCGCAAAGCGTCGCGTTTGGCTTGCAGCTCCAATACCCGTGCGTTGGTAGAACGGAATTGCGCCTCGTCGAAGCTATCGCCGAACTTCTTGGCAGCCTTGCCCACTTCTTTATCTATCTTATCATCGTACTTTGCCAATTGTTCTTCAATAAGCACATCGGCACGGTAACGTTTCTTTGAATCCTTGTTGTCTATCAACGGGTCGTTAAACGCATCCACATGCCCGGAAGCTTTCCATATAGTGGGGTGCATAAAAATGGCGGAATCAATCCCTACAATGTTTTCATGCAACAACACCATGCTGTCCCACCAATATTTTTTAATGTTATTTTTCAGTTCAACTCCCATCTGCCCATAGTCGTACACTGCACCCAATCCGTCGTAAATATCACTCGAAGGAAAGACGAAACCATATTCTTTACAATGAGACACTAATTTCTTAAAAATATCTTCTTGAGCCATTTCAATTATATATTTAATACTGCTTATCTGTCAATACAAATAAGATTGTTACCCTTTGCTGATAGGGTAAAAGATATTCTGCAAAGTAAAGGCTTTTTCAATATAAAATCGTATTTTTGTATTCACATCTTGATTCGATGTGAATAAAAATACATTGTTATCTACGTACATAAATCATGAGTGAAGATACTAACGAGTTAATGGAAGAACAACAGGGAGAGGAGCAGCAAGAAGAATTGCATACTGCGTATAAGCCGACTGATTTATCAGGAGAGAGCATTAGGCATCAGTTGACGGGTATGTATCAAAATTGGTTCTTGGATTATGCTTCGTATGTGATATTAGAAAGAGCTGTTCCACACATTAATGACGGATTAAAACCCGTGCAAAGGCGTATCTTGCATTCGATGAAATCTATGGATGACGGACGTTACAATAAGGTAGCCAATATTGTGGGGCATACCATGCAATTTCATCCTCACGGCGATGCTTCAATTGGTGACGCGTTGGTACAATTGGGACAAAAAGATTTACTAATAGATTGTCAGGGCAATTGGGGGAATATACTTACCGGAGACAGTGCCGCTGCACCCAGATACATTGAAGCCAGACTTTCGAAATTTGCTCTTGATGTGGTTTTCAATCCCAAGACTACTATTTGGAAACTGTCTTACGACGGCAGAAACAGAGAACCGGTTACATTACCTGTAAAATTTCCGCTCCTCTTAGTACAAGGAGTAGAAGGTATTGCCGTAGGATTGGCTTCAAAGATACTTCCGCACAATTTCAATGATCTTTGCAACGCTTCTATCAGTTACTTGCGCGGAGAAGAATTTCGGATTTATCCCGATTTTCTTACGGGAGGCTCCATTGATGCTACCAGATACAATGACGGTGCAAGGGGCAGTTCAGTGAAAGTACGCGCTAAGATAAACAAAATAGATACTAAAACACTTTCCATTACCGAACTACCCTTTGGAAGAACGACTTCCAATCTTATCGACTCTATATTAAAAGCAGTTGATAAAGGGAAAATCAAAGTGCGTAAAGTAGATGACAATACATCAGCACAAGTTGAAATTTTGGTACATCTCGTTCCGGGTACTTCTCTGGATAAAACTATTGATGCACTTTATGCCTTCACTGATTGCGAGATAAGTATCTCGCCCAATTGTTGCGTGATTGATGATCAAAAGCCTCACTTTCTCGCCGTGAGCGATGTGTTGAAGAAATCAGTAGACAACACGTTAATCCTCCTTCGCCGAGAATTGGAGATTCATAAAGAAGAACTATTGGAGCATTTGCATTTCGCTACGCTTGAAAGAGTATTCATTGAAGAACGCATATATAAGGACAAAAAATTTGAACAAGCCAAAGACATGGATGAGGCTTGCAAATACGTTAATGACAAACTAACGCCTTTTGCTTCGCAGTTTGTTCGCCAAATCACAAAAGATGATATTTTAAAGTTGCTGGAAATAAAGATGGGGCGCTTATTGAAATTTAATTCCGATAAAGCCGAAGGAGATATTGCCAGTATGAAAGCTGAGGTTGAGAAAACAGATAAACATCTAACCGGCATTGTAAAATATACGATTGATTGGTTTCGTTCCATTAAGAAAAAATATGGAGACAACTTCCCACGTTTAACCGAGCTTCGCAATTTCGAAACTATTGAGGCTGCCAAGGTAGTAGAAGCTAACGAAAAATTATACGTCAACAAAGAAGAAGGATTTATCGGCACTTCTTTGAAAAAGGATGAATTTATAAACAATTGTTCGGATTTGGATGATGTTATTATTTTCTATAAAGACGGACGATATATCATAACTTCGGTAGCTGAGAAGAAATTTATAGGAAAGGATGTTCTATATGTAAATGTCTTTAAAAAGAATGACAACAGAACAGTATATAATGTGGTGTATCGTGAAGGAGAAACAGGCATATATTATATTAAACGTTTCACTGTGCCTACATTGGTGCGCGACCGCGAATATAATATCACACAGGGAAGTCCGAACTCTGAAGTAGTTTATTTTACGGTTAACCCTAATGGGGAAGCGGAAGTTATCAAAGTATCGTTGAAAAGATGTGTCGGTATTCGTAAACTTTCCTTTGAAAAAGATTTCAGCACAGTATTAATCAAAGGACGAACGGCAATAGGTGCTATTTTGACCAAACTCGAAGTATTGAAAGTGGCTTTAAAGCGGCGGGGTGGTTCTACTCTCGGCGGGAGAAAGGTTTGGTTTGATCATGACATTTTGCGTCTCAACTATGAAGAACGAGGAGACTATTTGGGTGAGTTCAACGAAAATGACAGTATTCTGGCGGTATTGAATAATGGTGATTTTTATACTACTAACTTTGATTTGAGTAACCATTACGAGGAAAACATACAATTCCTTGGAAGGTATAATCCAGATACGGTATGGACGGCTGTTTTCCGTGATGCAGACCAAAACTATACTCACTACTTAAAACGATTCTGTTTCGAAGCCACATCTCATAAGCAAAATTATTTGGGGGAAAATAAAAATAATCAACTTGTGATACTTACTTCCTCTCCTCATCCGCGTTTTGAAGTAACATTCGGCGGTGAAGACCATTCCTGCGAACCGGTAATTATCAATGCCGAAGATTTTCCATTAAAAGGGATCAAAACAAAGGGTAAACGCATCTCTGCATATACGATAGAAACGGTTAAAGAAGAAATTACCCCGCAAGTAAACGAAAACATTATTGATGACACAGGACAAATGGTCTTGTTCTGAAACACACGCATTATTCCAATCAGAATCTTTATTTAGAAGGTTTACAAATTATACCGGAAGCTATACAACGAATGAATATAATTGTTATTTTTGTTAGATGAATTAGTAACAATTAAAATCTGAAAACAATGGCTTATGTAATTAGTGAAGATTGTATTGCGTGCGGAACTTGCATTGACGAATGTCCGGTTGAAGCAATATCTGAAGGAGATATTTATTCTATTAATCCGGAAATTTGCACCGAATGCGGTACATGCGCAGATGTTTGCCCTTCGGAAGCTATTCATCCGGCGGAATAATGCAACAAACCGTTTCTATATCCTTGTTAAGGATAGTTACGAAACATTTTATCTGTAATAGTAGTAAGAATAAAACTTGCTGCTATTTTTTTATCCGTTATTTTCTCTGAAAATTTTGCTTCCTATCCGTACAAGTGTACTGCTGCCTGTCTTGATAGCTATGAGATAATCATGAGACATGCCCATAGAGAGTTCACGAAAAAATGGCTTGGTGGCAAAGAAAGTTTGTCTCATTTCATCAAAAAACTTCTTTAGAGAGTAAAACTCACGCCCAATTTGTTCTTCACAATCCGTATTACTTGCCATACCCATCATACCACATATTCGAATGCCGGTCAATTCCTGCCATTCGCCCAATGCCAGCATTTCTTTGCATTCATCCTGACTAAATCCGAACTTAGTTTCTTCCTGTGCGATGTATATTTGCAGCAGGACGTTTACAATACGTCCTGCTTTGAGTGCTTGTTTATTTATTTCATACAGCAGACTGTAAGAGTCAACACTATGAATCATGGATACGTAAGAAATGATATTCTTTATCTTGTTTGTTTGCAGATGACCGATGAAGTGCCATTCGATGTCTCGGGGTAGGCTTTCCTGTTTGACGGACATTTCTTGTACACGGCTTTCCCCAAATATTCGTTGCCCTGCTTGGTAGGCTTCTTCTATCGCTTTTGGGGGGTAATATTTGGAAACTGCAACTAATCGTACACCTGTCGGCAACTCGGTCATAATCTGTTGCAGATTGACTGCAATACTCATTTTGAATCCGGTTGCGTTTTGTTGTTACGTTCTTCGTAAAGAAATACATCCATGACGGCTGTTTCGATAATCGATGCAATTTGATAATCTGCCATGGTTCCCTTCATGCCTTCGTCCAACTTCTCAACGGCATCGTGCAGATTGGCTGCTTGTACAAGTATTTGGGTGGCGGTTTTTTTTTCGGCTCCGCTTTTTTCGTCGAGCGTAATGAAAAAGAGTTTGCATTTAAACCAACGGTCTGCTGCATCCTCATCTGAAAAGAAAAGTTCACTATAATTGGCTCTCTTAATGTCTGCCACAGTATATTCTCCCGAAATAAAAGGGGTGATTTCTTCGATGATGCGTGCTTCTGCTTCCGTAAAGCTGAGCGCATCAACCAAGTACGGTTCTGTCACCAGTTTGTTCATACCGTTTTCCATTACTTTTTCGTAACGTATCTTACATTCAAACCAAGTATGTAATGACATATAATTGATTTATTTAGTTTCGTTTTAAAGGCTTTGCATTTCGCAAAGTTTCCTGTAATAACCGTTCTGCTGCAATAAATCTTCATGTTTGCCTCGTTCTACAATTTCTCCTTCGTGGAGTACACAGATTTCGTCTGCGTTGTGAATAGTAGAAAGACGATGGGCAATGGCAACAGTAGTACGGTTCTTCATTAAATTTGCCAAAGCATCCTGTACCATACGTTCCGATTCGGTATCGAGTGCTGACGTGGCTTCGTCCAAAATTAAGATAGGCGGATTCTTCAAAATAGCACGGGCAATACTGATGCGCTGGCGTTGTCCACCGGATAGCTTATTGCCCCGGTCGCCTATGTTGGTTTCGTATTCATGCTCGGTTGCCATGATAAAATCATGTGCATTGGCAATTTTCGCTGCTTCGATAACTTGTTCGAGCGTGGCGTGCTTCACACCAAAAGCAATGTTATTAAAAAATGTATCATTGAAAAGGATAGCTTCCTGATTGACATTACCTATAAGAGAACGGAGGTCGGTCAGTGTCGTATCTTTTACGTTTATGCCGTCAATATATACTCCGCCGTCGGTAACGTCGTAATAACGGGGAATCAAATCAACAAGGGTTGACTTTCCAGCTCCCGACTGTCCTACCAATGCAATTTTCTTGCCTTTGGGAATAATCAGATTGATACGTTTCAACACAAAAGTAGATTCGTATTTGAATGACACGTCCCGAAACTCTATCTGATTGTTTAATGCGGATATGGGTACAGAGTTTTCTTTCACTTTCAACGTGTTTTCGGCTAACAATATTTTATTGATTCTTTCTATGGAAGCCAGCCCTTTGGGTACGGAATAGCTCGCTTTTGAAAATTCCTTCAAAGGATTAATGAGGCTATACAGAATTGCCAAATAGGCAATGAAAGATGCGGCACTGATGCCGGAATTGTTATTCAAAATTAATATGCCGCCAAACCACAATACGATAACTATCAATGCCGTTCCGAGAAACTCACTCATGGGGTGAGCTAATTGTTGACGAACATTTACGCGACCAAGAATATTACGATATTCGTTGTTGGCATGAACAAAGCGTACATTCATTTTATTCTCGGCATTAAATGCTTTGATGATGCGTAAACCGCTAAGTGTTTCTTCCAATTGTGACATTAGGTTACTCCATCGTTCCTGCGCAAGAAGCGAATTTCGTTTCAATTTTTTGCCAATAACTCCCATCAACCACCCCATAAAAGGCAACACAATAATGGTAAACAAGGTTAATTGCCAACTGATAACCATCAGTGTGGCAAAATATATAACAATCAACGTGGGATTTTTGAATAGCATATCGAGGGAACTCACAATAGAAAATTCCACTTCCTGCACGTCACCGCTTACGCGGGCAATGATGTCTCCCTTTCGTTCTTCCGAGAAAAAGCTGAGAGGAAGCGAAAGAATCTTTTTGTATAGTTGAACACGAACATCACGCACGATGCCTGTACGTATGGGAACCAATAGGGCTGAAGAAAGGAAATAACACCCTGTCTTGAAAAACGTCATCACGACCACAAATAATCCTAATATCAGCAGTGTTTGACTTTCTCCGTATTGATGAATTAATTCAACAATATAATAATAAGCATTGTTAATAGCTATATCTTTTATGTTCATATCCGGATAGCTCCAAGGAATATAGCTGTAATCATTGTTTTTTTGCTTGAAAAGAATCTCCAGAATGGGCGGAAGCAGCATGAAAGAAAAAACGTTGAGTATGCCGGAAAGGATATTAAAAGTAATGTTGAGGGTCAAAAACTTTTTATAAGGGAAGATAAGGCGCCTTAATATGCGAATAAATTCTATCATTGGAGTGAATTATAACAGATAATTTTGGGGCGTAAAGATAGGGAAATATACCTGAACAAGAGAAAAGCAGCAAAGGTATTTTTAGGGCAAAAGAACTACCTTTGTCTCCGGCTTCGTTTAAATAATTATATGAGCATGCACGTAAACATCACAAACAACCCCTCCTCCTCTCCCGAAGAAGATATTTTGATTGCTATTCGCAATCTTTCCGTTGCCTACGACGGACATATTGTTTTGCGTGATGTACATCTTGCTATCCATAAATATGATTTCCTCGGTGTTGCGGGTCCCAATGGCGGAGGCAAAACAACCTTGATAAAAGCGATTCTCGGATTGTTGAAACCTGCCGGAAAGGGAGAAATCTGTTTTTACAAAGAAGGTATTCCGGTGAAGTCCGTCAATATGGGGTATTTACCTCAATACAATAATTTAGACAGGAAGTTTCCTATTTCCGTTCGAGAAATACTCCTTTCGGGGCTTAGCTCTAATAAGTCGCTTATCGGCAGGTTTACCCAAGCACATCAAGAAAAGGTGTGCCGCATGATTACCCGTATGGGGCTTGAAGGTTTGGAAGACCGAACTGCCGGACAACTCAGCGGTGGACAGTTGCAACGTGCATTATTGGGACGCGCCATCATTTCAGAACCTCAAATCGTGATTCTGGACGAGCCGGACACATATATAGATAAACAGTTTGCAACGCATCTTTACGAATTATTGGAAGAGATTAATAAAGATTGCGCCATAATTTTGATAAGCCACAACATTGACACACTGACGAAATACGCCAAAACAATCGTCTATGTTAATGAAACAATCGCCCCTTTTTCCACATACCACAAATAACCGGATATATGCTCATATCCCATTCGGGCAAGCAAATCCATATATTCTTCCACCTGTCGGCGGTGTTCTTCCTTTGAATTACCAAACTTAAAGTCCAAAACCACCACATCATCGCCTTTCATCATCACACGGTCCGGGCGGCGGGTGCCGAGTTGACCAGCCTCTTTGTAAATAATAGCACATTCATTGAACAGTTGCCATTCGTTGGAATACCATTTTTGGACTCCGGGTAAAGAAAAGGCTTTTTGAACGGTAGCCCGAATATCGGATTCCAATTCTTTCGTTCCGATGACTCCCTCGAATATCAGACGTTCGATTGCAGGGTCAATATCTGCTTTTGTTTTAATGGCGGAAAATAAAGTATGTAACAAAAGCCCTCTATTGATATACCGATTTTCTATTTCTTCATCACTTCCTTGTATAAAATTGGCAGAACGATTCGATTGCCGGAATTTAATATTCCAATGCCTCATCATTGTTGCTTTTACCGCTTTTTTCACAGCGCTTTGAAGAAGAATATTTGTTGACCGGGTATCCGGCTTATGTTCTTCGGAAGGTAAGAAAGTTCCTGCTTCGTAAGGCTGCTCTTCATCCCAATCCCTGCTTTCGCCGGACGTCAAGCAAGAAAGCGATTGAGTTAACAATTCAGACACGGTTCTTGCCTGTCCCCCCCTTTTGCTCCACACAATCAAGTTCTTTTCGGCACGGGTAAAAGCTACGTATAGCAAATTCAGATTATCCACCCAAAGCTGCAATCGTTCGTGCAAATAATCTTTTCTGTAAACCGACTCTGCCATGCGCATGGAGTAATTAACAGGAACAATATCTATTTGATTGAAAGGGGACGTTTCGGGTATGCACCATATCAGGTGTTCATTCGTTTCATTTTCTAATTTCCAATCGCAAAAAGGAAGCAGAACGGTATGAAATTCCAATCCTTTCGATTTGTGAATAGAAAGGATCCGTATTCCCTCAATTTCTCCGGCGGGAATAGTTTTGCCGCATAGTTCCTCGTCCCAGTAACGAATAAATTTATCCGGGTCGGAAGAATTACTTTGCAGATATTCTATCACCGCATCGAAAAATGCAAAGAGGTAAGCATCCTGATTCTCTATGCGGTGCATATCAAAAATGCGAAACAGTTCTTGCAACAACTCATGCAAAGGCATAAAGCGCAATACATCTGTTTGGGTAACGAACGCTCCGGGAAGCAGTTTGTCCTGCGCAGCAAACAACAACGTGTTCAAATCTTCATCACATTTCAGCACTTCACTTTGATAGGCAACAACAAGCTGCGCTCGCACAACGGGATTATCCGGCGAAGACAGATAGCGCAAGGCATCTATCATCATGCGAATGGCAAGGGACGCATCCAAGCGGAAGGCTTCGTCCGAAACAACTTTGTAATGCAGTTCTTTATCAAAGTAATCGGCTATAGCCGGAATGTTTTTGTTTTTTCGCACCAATACGGCAATGTCATTCGGACGAACGCCTCCGGCAAAAAGCCGTTTCACTTCTTCTCCTAAAGCAATCAGCGTTTGTTCTGTGTAATCGTGCTCATCGTCTTTTTCCAAAAAAGAAACTTTGACGTAACCCTTTTCTTCCGAACGACAGGATTCCTGCACCACGTCTTGATATGCCTTTAACAACGGTTCGCAAGGTTCACCCAATTGCGAGGAGTGCAAATCATTCAAATATTCCGTTGCCGCAGCAAAGAATCTATTGTTAAACCGGATAATCTCTGTTTCGCTTCTCCGGTTGGTCTTTAACGTTTCTGTCCGGACGGGAAAGTTATTGATGCGGTCGTTTAGTCCGTTTAGTATTCCCCAATCGCCGTTCCGCCAACGATAAATGGACTGTTTCACATCGCCTACAATAAGACTATCTCCCCCTTGCGACAAACCCTCCAACAGCAGCAGTTTGAAATTATTCCATTGCATCCGGCTCGTATCTTGAAACTCATCTATCATCACCGTGCGAGTGGAAGTCCCTATCTTTTCAAATACAAATGAGGAATCCCCTTCTTTCAGCATACTATACAGCAGCGAATTGGTATCCGACAGAAAGAAACGGTTTTCCTTTTTATTCAATTCGCGCACTGTCTTGTCAATGCTTGCCAACAACTGTAACCGGTTTAAATATTGCATGGAAAGGAGGCAACTGTTGACTATCCGGTTATGCTGCACGCGCAGGCTTTCTGCTTCTTGCAACAATGGTATGAGGGTTAATGCGGCAAGTGAAAGTATATCTCCATATCTCGGCGAGGTTTTGGCAACCCAATTCTTCTCATCTTCCAAACATTGCTCCACCGTTTTGTTGCGAATCTCGTCATCTAAAATGCCGTCTCTTAGCTTTCGGAAGTAGCTGCTGATGCCTTTCTCCCTGTTTTTAAAATCATAAACCGTCAACGACCAGCTTTCCAACTCCTTTTCAAACCGGCTGCCAAACTCTTTCATCTGTTCGAGAGCTGTATTCTTCCTGGCAATTAATTCCCGTCGATAATCTCTTATCGTATTTGGATTTTCAAGCTGCCGATGCAATCCTTCCCCTCTCTCTATATATTCTTCACTGAAAATGTTCATTCCGAACTTTTTCACTTCATTCAATACGTTCCATCGTTTATCGTCTGCAATTTTTTCGTTGATGTAGTCCAACATCCACAGCAGAACGGGCGAATCGGGTTTAAGTTTTTCAATCATCAAATCCACCGCCTCATGTAACACTTCGGCATTGGTGAGAATGATATTCAAATTAGGGCTTAATTCCAATTCGCGGGTAAGGTTGCGAAGTACGGACTGAAAGAAAGAGTCTATTGTTTCTACTCTGAAAGCAGTATAATCGTGTATGATATAGCCTAATGCTATTCCGGCAATCCTGCGTATTTCTTCTTCGGGTATTTGGTTAAGGTCTTCGCGTATGCGGTTTAGATACGGTTCGGAATCCTTATCGCCCGTCCATATTCCGTAAAGCTGACCGAGAATGCGTTCTTTCATCTCTGCCGTAGCCTTGTTGGTGAACGTTACGGCTAATATCTGCCGGTAGGCATGTGGATTGCGAATGAGGTGTTTAATATACTCCACCGTCAAGGTAAACGTCTTTCCCGAACCGGCAGAGGCTTTATAGATTAAAAGTTCCATGATGTTGAGACAACTATCTGCTTGGATATTGTGCCTCAGGAAAAACGTAAGACTTGCCCCGGCATGAGCATCGTATTCTTGACGATATGGTTAAGCCGGTAAAGCGTATTGAGAGGAACCCCACATTTCACAGCAATTTTAGACAGACTATCCCCTTGCTTCACTTTATAATAACGAGTAGCGCCGTTTGCCAAATAAGTTTTTGTTTGATACGTTTTATTCTTGAAAAGATAAGAATCTGCTACAATATCCTGTTGAAAAAAATCGAACATGAAAGCCGGATTGATGGCGATGCCTAAAAAAAGCGTTTCAAAGTGAAGGTGAGAACCGTAGGAGCGTCCGGTGTTTCCTCCCAAACCGATAATTTCACCGGCTTTTATTTCTTGGTTTTCCGCCACCAATTGCTTGGATAAATGTGCATACACCGTTTCCAAACCGTTGTGGTGACGAATGACTACATATTTTCCATATCCTTTTCTTTCTGTACTTACAACGCGCACTTTCCCGTCAAAAGCTGCAACAATGGTGTCGCCTGTATATACTTTAATGTCTATCCCATTGTGCATTCTTCTTCCGCGCATACCGAACGGAGATGTAATTTCAGTATGGGAGGTGGGCATGTGGAAACCGGTCAAATCAATAACGAAACTATCCGGTATGGCAGTATCTTTGCCGTATAAATGTACATACTTATTGCTCCATTCGGGGTACACATCGACGGAGGAAGACTGTTTGTGCTCTACCTTCAATATATCTCGCAAAGCCAAAGAATCTATCGTTTTAAGCTTTTTATCAATCGGAGCCTGCCGAGCCAATAAATCTTGGGAAAAGGAACTTGAACTGACGGCAGCCAAAGCGGCGACTATCAAAATTTTAATATTCATCGCACGCATAGAGATAATTGAGTGTAGATTGTTTATAATCAAAGATTTCTTCCGGTTTGAAAAATCTGCTCAACTCTACGGCGGCAGTTTCCGGCGAATCCGATGCATGTACAATATTCTCTTGAAAACTCATACTGTAGTCCCCTCGTATGGTTCCCGGAGTTGCTTGTCTTCCGTTGGTCGGTCCTGCCAACAAACGAACGGTTTGAATGGCTTCCACGCCTTCCAAACAGCAAACAATAACGGGAGATTTCATCATGGAATCTTTTACTCTTTGGAAAAACGGTTTCGTGCTGAGGTGCGAATAATGTTCGCTTAACAGCTCGTCCGTCAACTGCATCATTTTTATTCCCGCTAAACGCAATCCCTTACGTTCAAAACGCTGGATAATCTCCCCTACCAATGCCCTTTGGAGAGTGCCCGGTTTTAATATAACCAATGTTTTTTCTGTCATAAAAAGGCTCTAATCGATTCATATAATCGCTACACATATCTTCCTCAAAGGTAAGAAATTTCATATTATAACATCAAGTTTTTACCAAAATTTAAGCTTGTATATAAATTCGTTACATTGATAACTCCCGGTTGCCACCGTCATACTTCCCGTAAGGTACTGGCATACTCCGGTATGGTACTTGCATACGCGAGTATGCCAGTTCCATACCGGAGCTAAGACGGTTGCATAATTCCCGTATGGTATATACCAAACACCCCGTATGGTATATACCATACGACTCGTTTGCTATATACCAAAGAGGGTATTATTCTATAATACGAAAACTTAAATGATTATATGATTGGGCATCCAAGAGATAAAAGCCGGAATCCGAAGGATTCGGATATTGATAGCAATAGTAAATAAAATAATATTCGACTCTGTCGGAGTCGAACAAAGCACTATATTCGGATATTATCTATATATATACAACTCCTTCGGAGTCTTTATAAAACATATTTTAGTCAAATTTAAACAGTTCCTAAAGATACGAATATAATTTCTATTGCCACCAAAAAATTTAGCGAACTATGGAGTCAGCGTAAGTTCAATTATTTACTTTTGTCAATTCCCATAAAACCAACAATTACATTTAAAGGTACAGACATGAGCAAACAACTCTTACTCGGCGACGAAGCCATTGCACAAGCTGCATTGGATGCCGGGCTTTCGGGCGTTTACGCCTATCCGGGCACTCCATCTACCGAAATAACGGAATACATTCAATCTGCTTCCAACGTCAAGGAACAAAACATTCACAGTCGCTGGTGCGTTAACGAAAAGACGGCTATGGAAGCGGCTTTGGGTATGTCTTTTGCCGGGAAACGCGCCATGGTTTGCATGAAGCATGTGGGTATGAATGTGGCAGCCGATTGTTTTGTCAATTCCGCCATAACGGGTGTTAGAGGGGGGCTGATTGTGGTAGCTGCCGACGATCCGGGTATGCACTCTTCCCAAAACGAGCAGGACAGCCGTTTCTACGGTGATTTTTCGCTGATTCCTATGTATGAACCGGGCGACCGCCAAGAGGCTTATGACATGGTATATAACGGTTTTGAGCTTTCCGAAAAAATTGGCGAACCGGTATTGGTGCGCATCGTTACCCGCTTGGCACATTCGCGTTCGGGAGTGGAACGCAAACCGCAAAAACCGCCAAACGAAATATCCTTCGGTGATGATTCGCGCCAATTTGTTTTATTGCCGGGCATTGCGCGCAAACGTTACCGGATGCTGTTGGAAAAGCAGGCAGAATTTGTGAAAGCTTCGGAAGAGTCCCCCTACAATAAATACATTGACGGAGCAAACAAGAAGCTGGGGATTATAGCTTGTGGCATCGGCTTTAATTATTTAATGGAAAACTATCCCGAAGGGTGCGAATATCCCGTATTGAAAATCGGACAATACCCCCTTCCGAAAAAACAAGTGTTGCAACTGGTAGAAACATGCGAAGAAATACTTGTGTTGGAAGACGGACAACCTTTTGTGGAAAAGCAACTGAAAGGTTATTTGGGAAAGGGTGTCAAAGTAAAGGGGCGTTTGAACGGAACCCTTTCTTACGACGGCGAATTGAATCCGGATATAGTTGCTCGTGTTTTGGGCAAAGAAAACACATCAACGTATGCTGTGCCCCATATTGTGAAAATGCGCCCGCCTGCCTTGTGCGAAGGCTGCGGACATCGGGATATGTTTATCGCCCTGACCGGCGTCTTGAAAACGGAGTATCCCTCCTATAAAGTATTTAGCGATATAGGTTGCTATACGTTGGGAGCCAATGCACCTTTTAACGCCATCAACTCCTGTGTGGACATGGGAGCTTCCGTTACCATGGCAAAAGGGGCTGCCGATGCAGGTCTGTACCCTTCCGTAGCCGTTATCGGCGATTCTACGTTTACCCATTCCGGTATGACGGGGTTGCTTGATTGTGTGAATGAAAATGCAGACGTTACCATCGTTATCTCGGACAATGAAACAACCGCCATGACCGGCGGACAAGATTCTGCCGGAACAGGACGTCTGGAGGCTATCTGTGCCGGATTGGGGGTTGCCCCGGCGCACATCCGCGTGGTGATTCCTTTGAAGAAAAATCATGAAGAGATGAAACAAGTGATTCGTGAAGAACTTGAATACCACGGAGTATCGGTTATCATTCCACGCAGGGAATGTATTCAAACATTGGCACGTAAAAAAAGAAATTAAAGTAACTTATGAAGAAAGACATCATATTGTCGGGTGTAGGCGGGCAAGGGATTTTGTCTGTTGCCGCAATCATAGGCAAAGCGGCTCTGAAAGGCGGGTTATATATGAAACAGGCGGAAGTGCACGGCATGAGCCAACGGGGTGGGGACGTACAGTCCAATTTGCGCCTTAGCAACCGCCCCATAGCCTCAGATTTGATACCGTTGGGCAAATGCGACTTAATTGTTTCGCTGGAGCCGATGGAGGCTTTGCGTTATCTCCCTTATTTGGATGAGGGGGGCTGGCTGGTTACGAATGAAACGCCTTTTGTGAATATTCCCGACTATCCTGATAAGGAAAAGATAATGGAAGAAATCAATAAACTTCCTCACCGAATTGTATTGGATGTGGACAAAGCGGCTAAAGAAACAGGCAGCGCCCGCGCGGCAAACATTGTTTTGTTGGGTGCTACTGTTCCTTTCTTGGGGATTGATTACGAAAAAATACAAGACGCCGTACGCGAAATATTCTCTCGTAAAGGAGACGCTGTCGTAGAGGCAAATCTTAAGGCGTTGGCAGCCGGCAAAGAAATAGCGGAAAAACTAATTTAAGATTGTCGGCGTATGAAAAAGTACGTTGACGTTATTTTGCCCCTACCGATTCCCCGCAACTTTACTTATTTACTTCCCGACGGCGATGTCGTGGACGACACTGTTCAAATCGGTTGCCGGGTAGTGGTTCCCTTCGGGCGAAAGAAGTATTATACGGCAATCATTTGCCGCATACAACAGGAACATCCCCCTACGGAGTATGAAATAAAGGAAATATCGGCTATACTGGATGTTTCCCCGATTCTGCTGCCTGCCCAGTTTACATTTTGGCAATGGTTAGCGGATTATTACTTGTGTACACAAGGGGACGTTTACAAAGCTGCCCTCCCTTCCGGTTTGAAGTTGGAAAGCGAAACCTTTATTGTTCGTAACCCGGACTTTGAAATGGAAAGCCGGTTGTCTGCCGGCGAACGGGAAGTGCTTGATTTGTTGCGGGCAGAAGACGGACAGAGCGTTACCAAACTGCAAAACGCCGGCGAAATAAAGAACATACTGGCTGTTGTTAAGTCCCTGCTCGATAAGGAAGCCGTATATGTGAAAGAGGAATTGCGCCGGGCATACAAACCGAAAACAGAAACCTGCGTAAGACTGACGGAAGAGGTTGCCGGCGAAGAACGGTTAAAATCCCTGTTCAACGACCTTTCCCGCGCCCCGAAACAGTTGGCGTTGCTGATGAAATACGTGGAACTTTCCGGATATATAAGTCAGGAGGGGGGAGTAAAGGAAATATCCAAGAAAGACCTGTTGCAAAAGGCTTCCGTTTCTACTGCCGTTTTTGGCGAATTAACGGAGAAGCATGTTTTCGAGACGTATTACCGGGAAGTAGGACGGCTGGATAAACGAACACATCAAACCGTTTTGCCCAATCTCTTGAACGAGGTTCAGCAGAAGGCATACAATGAAATTCATGCCGTTTTTGCCGAGAAGCAAGTTTGCCTTTTGCATGGGGTTACCTCTGCCGGAAAGACGGAAATATACATACACCTGATGGAAGAAACCGTCCGGCAGGGAAAACAAGTGCTTTATCTTCTGCCGGAAATCGCCCTGACCACCCAAATTACCGAACGGTTGCGGCGTATTTTCGGTTCCCGTTTGGGCGTTTACCATTCCAAATTCCCGGATGCCGAACGGGTGGAGATATGGCAGAAGCAATTGAGTGATAATAACTACGATATTATTTTGGGTGTTCGTTCTTCCGTCTTCCTTCCTTTCCAAAACTTGGGATTGGTGATTGTTGATGAAGAACATGAAAGCACTTACAAACAACAAGACCCTGCCCCTCGCTATCATGCGCGGAATGCGGCTATCGTTTTGGCTGCCGGGTACGGAGCGAAAACGCTGCTTGGCACAGCCACCCCTTCCATCGAAACCTATCATAATGCTACAACAGGCAAGTACGGTTTGGTGGAATTGAAAGAGCGGTACAAAGAAATCCGGTTGCCGGAAATAGTGCCGGTTGATATAAAAGAATTGGCTCGTAAAAAACAAATGAACGGGCAATTCTCTCCCTTATTGCTGGGGTATATCCGCGAAGCGTTGGAGAAAAAGGAACAAGTTATTCTCTTTCAAAACCGGCGAGGCGTCGCCCCCATGATTGAATGTAAAGTGTGCGGGTGGGTTCCCAAATGTAAGAATTGTGATGTAAGCCTCACGTACCACAAAGGCATCAACCAACTTACCTGTCATTATTGCGGATATACTTGCCAGCCACCTCACTCTTGCCCCGCTTGCGAAGGTACGGAACTGATGAATCGTGGTTTCGGAACCGAAAAAGTGGAAGATGATATACAACTATTATTCCCGGAAACATCCGTAGCCCGTATGGATTTAGATACCACCCGCACCCGCACGGCTTATGAAAAGATTATTGCCGATTTTGAATTGGGACGGACGGACATACTCGTCGGCACGCAAATGATATCCAAAGGATTGGATTTCGACCGGGTAAGTGTAGTCGGTATTCTCAATGCCGATACGATGCTGAATTATCCCGACTTCCGTTCCTACGAACGCGCTTTCCAACTCATGGCGCAGGTGGCGGGACGGGCGGGACGGAAACACAAACGCGGAAGAGTGGTGCTGCAAACCAAAAACATAGACCATCCCGTCATTGCCCAAGTAATAGCCAATGATTACACACAAATGGCTGCCGGACAGTTGGAAGAAAGGCAAATGTTTTGCTATCCGCCTTATTACCGTTTGGTGTATGTGTATTTAAAGAATAAGCGTGAAGACTTGCTGGATGTAATGGCTAAAACAATGGCTGAAAAGCTGCGCGCTGTTTTCGGCAACCGGATATTAGGACCCGATACCCCTCCCATAGCCCGCATTCAAACACTGTTTATTCAAAAAATCATGGTGAAGATAGAGTACAATGCGTCTATGAGCCGTGCACGGGAGTTGCTGCTCCGGATACAGCGAGAAATGCTGGAAGATGAACGGTTTAAATCACTCATTGTTTATTACGATGTGGATCCGATGTAACTAATTCTTGATACTATAAATTTAGACATAAATAATATGCTTGATCTTTGTAGACTGACTTCTGTTGTGCGTGAAACGGCTGTTGAAGCCGGACAATATCTTAAAAGGGAACGGAGAGAATTTCACAGGGAATGTGTCGTCGAAAAGCACACTCATGATTACGTCAGTTATGTGGACAAAGAATCGGAACGGTTGATCGTGGAACGGCTTTCCGCCATACTTCCCGAAGCGGGCTTTATCACCGAAGAAGGATCTGCCGTTTATTCGGGAGAAGAATATTGCTGGGTGATAGACCCATTGGACGGAACCACCAATTATATTCACAACAATGCTCCGTATTGTGTAAGTATTGCCCTTCGCAATCGGACGGAACTGCTTTTGGGAGTAGTATATGAAGTCTGTCGCGACGAATGTTACTACGCTTGGAAAGGCGGGAAAGCATATTTGAATGGTGAACAGATACATGTATCGGACGTTCGTAACGTTGAAAACTCTTTGCTGCTATTAGAATTTCCGTATAACTACCAAGATTATAGATTGACCATCGAGTATGTGTTTCATGAGCTTTACGGCAAAGCAAGCGGCATACGCATGAACGGTTCTGCTGCTATGTCGCTTTGTTATGTGGCTGCGGGGCGGTTTGAGGGTTGGTTGGAAGCCTATCTCGGAAAATGGGACTTTGCGGCGGGAGCATTAATCGTAACGGAAGCCGGAGGACAAGTAACAGATTTCACAGGTAGCAAACACTTTATAGATGGTCACCACATCATAGCTACCAATGGTTATCTGCACCAATTTTTATTGAAGCTGCTCAAAGTAGTGCCGCCGAAACTGTAAATAACGTCCCTTTTGAACAATTGGTTTAATTCTCTTTTCCATCTTTTCTTTCCCTGTTGTTGTGTGGTTTGTGATGAACCTTTAGCAGAAACGGAAGAATGTTTGTGCATCAAGTGCAACATGGATATGCCTCGCACGAACTATCACAAGCAACGGGAACATATCGTGGAGCAACTTCTCCGAGAGCAAATCCCTCTTGTCCGGGCAACATCTTTTTTCTTTTATCTAAAAGGAAGTCGCTTTTGCGAAATTCTTTACAGGCTTAAATACAAAGGAGACAAAAAATTGGGAGAAGTCATGGGGCGTTATATTGCCAATGAACTATTGTCTTCGGGCTTTTTTGAAGATATAGATATGCTTCTTCCCATACCTTTACATCCCACAAAACTGAAACATCGGGGTTATAATCAAAGTGAACGAATTGCGGAAGGAATGAGCTGCATAACCGGAATACCGGTAATCACTTCTTGCTCGGAAAGAACAAAAAACACCGATACTCAAACCCGTAAATCGCTTGTTGGACGCTGGGAAAACGTCAAAGGAATATTTTCACTTCACAATCCTCAATTCTTTTCGGGAAAACACATCTTGATTGTTGATGATGTATTGACTACCGGAGCAACCATAGTGGCGTATGCTTCGATTTTTCAAGAAATAAGCAACATTCGGATAAGTGTTTGTACAATGGCGGTAACACAATAGAGGAATAAATAGTTCCAAGTGATAAATTGTTCGATAAATATCTATTATTTTGTGCCCCTAATCTTTAACATATCCGGTTATGACAAAAACGGTTTTATTATTATTCATCGGAAGTATGGCACTATCTTGCTCACAGAAAAAGCAAATTGTCTATCCGCAAACGAAAAAGACGGATGTGGTTGACATTTATTTCGATACGGAAGTATCCGACCCTTATCGTTGGTTGGAAAACGATACGTCTGCTGCTACTGCCACATGGGTGGAAGCACAGAACAAAGTAACAAACGAATACTTGAATGGAATACCGTTCCGCAAAGCCTTACTTGGGAGGCTCACCGAATTGGCGAATTACGAAAAGAGGGGTGCTCCTTTCAAGAAATATGGAAAGTATTATTTTTACAAAAACGACGGGCTGCAAAACCAATTTGTTCTTTACGTTCAAGAAACTCCCGATGGAGAAGCAAACGTATTTCTCGACCCCAATAAATTATCGGAAGACGGCACGGTGGCGCTCACCGGTATATCTTTCTCAAACAACGGTAAGTATTTGGCTTATACTGTTTCGCGCAGTGGTTCGGATTGGAGGGAGATATATGTTATGAATATAGCAACGGGCGAACTTTTGGAAGACCACATTGTTCGAGCTAAATTTACCGATGCTTCATGGCGCGGAAACGGTTTTTATTACAGCGCTTATGACGCGCCTAACGAAGGCAGCGAACTTTCCGGTATGAATGAGAATCACAAAATATATTATCATACGTTGGGGCAACCGCAATCAAACGATAAGTTGACGTACCAAAACCCACAATATGCCAAACGCTTTTATAGTGCAAGTGTTACTGAAGACGAAAAAGCACTTTTTATTTATGAATCCGGCGAGTAACTCTTGAGATAATCAAACATTTCTTTGCTATCGTCGCTTGTTCCGTAATCTCCTGCCCAATTCAATCCGATTGTGAACTTATGGCAGCCGATATAAACAATCCGGGTATCCATAATTGGAAAGAACTTATCACCGAAACGGAAATAGTGCTTTCCAATGCTCAAATTATCGACAATAAGCTTTTTCTTACATACGAAAAAGATGCTTCGCATCACGCTTATGTGTATGATTTGACAGGGAAGAAATTGCATGATGTACAATTGCCTTCGTTAGGCTCCGTCGGATTCAGTGGTGATAAAGACGACAAAGACTGTTATTTTACTTTTACCTCGTACACCACTCCCGGAACCATATATAAATATGACACGGATAATAATACTTATATTCCTTATCGTGTTCCGAACGTGAAGTTTAATCCGGATAATTTTACTACCGAGCAGATATTCTTTTTAAGTAAAGACGGTACACAAATTCCGATGTTTCTTACTTATAAAAAAGGTTTGAAACAAGACGGTACGAACCCTGTTTTATTATACGGTTACGGCGGTTTCAATATCAGCCTCAATCCCGGCTTTTCCACTACGCGTATTCCTTTCTTGGATAATGGCGGCATTTATGTGGAAGTAAACCTTCGTGGTGGCGGAGAATACGG
>SNRY01000096.1_pt1 | contig 33429 bp, 33 predicted proteins | sample 4693421 | NCBI WGS metagenome assembly SNRY01 (sample SAMN11003215, study PRJNA524138) | termite gut metagenome | isolation source: Bacteroidetes bacterial symbionts from single cell of protist host amplifed... | host: Streblomastix strix ... | reverse complement strand
ATGATGATTTGCCCATCTGTCATGGCAGAACAGAGAGAATCTTTTTTTCAATCGGCATATAGCCGGGTACGAGCTGTTTCTTTGAAGAAGGATGTAGTAATTCCCACACAAGGGATTATAAAAGCATTGGGAAAGGCATCTCAAAAGATATTGGAGGAATTGGATTTTTCGTTTCCGTATTCGCATCAAATACCATTTCCGGTAAATGGGTGTGGCTATAATGAGTCAATTAATCGGGCATTCGGCTATGTGTTTGACAAGGTAGCAGCATTTTTGTAAAGAGAGGAAAAGAGAAAAAGTATATTTTGTCATCCTCTTTCTAATCTTTTCTCCTTTTCTTCGATTTTCTTAATACTTTCTACAGCAGGTGAGGTTTCGGGCATCACACCACCAAGTTCTTCAATAGTTCGTCGAACTTTCATACCTACTTCATAATGCATTTGGTAAGCTTTCTTTTTTCCTCTTACGTTTTCTCTCCGGAGTTTATCTTCTGTCTGTGTAGTACGGAAAAGGTTGGCGGCAAGTTCGGTGCTTCCCATGTGGTCGAGTAGTTTTTGACCTTTCCCTAATCCTTTTGCCTGACGGACTTCTTTCAATTTCAAACCTCCGTACAATCCTTCATAGCCATAATCTTGAAAAGTAGCATAGTCTCCAGCATTGGTGACACCGGCTCCTTTGGCTGCATCTGCTAACTGAATATTCTGGCGAATCATTTCGTTACGCAAAAACAATCGCTTCTCGTCTTCTGTGGAGAGTTCATTATATTCTTCTGATTGTTTGATTTCGGCAATACGTGTTTGAACGGCAAAGTAGCTTTGTCCCAACGCTACAATCTCTTTGTTCGGGTCTGCATTTTGTACAATGAGGTAACAGGCATAGCGGGAAAATCGAATAGATTCGACCTGTCTTTTTCCGCCTTTCCCGATTTCTATCATATCGGTGAAATCAACAAAATGATCTTCCACTTTCTGGTTGCTGTTTTTGCACGCAATTTTTGCTTTTTCCATTACGGAAGTAAAATTTCTATAGTCGGTGTATTCCAATACTTTAGCAAGCTCGCGCGAAGTCCAATATTCTAACCCTTCGTCATCTATTTTTTTTATTTGTTCAAAAATAGTTTGTCGGCTTTTTTTCAAACGATTTTTTGCCATTTTTATGCTGGTATCGATTTATTATTATTGCAAATATAATAAATTATGATTTTATTCTATATCCTTAAAGGATAATAATTTAGATAATAATACCTTTATCAATCATTCAAATTTATATTTTTAAAAAGTCTATTATCTTTGTAATCCAAAAGCCTCCTTTTTGTATCTTTCCTCTATAATCAAAGGTCAATCAGTTGTATAAATACTTGTATAGAGTGCAGTTTATCTATTCCCAAGCGCAGAGTTTCCTTCCCTATCCTCTGATAGGGTTATATAGTATTAAATACGCACTTTCCTCTTCAAGCTTGATTAGCTTAGACTCGCTTTCTTGACCGAAAAACAATTAATGACCAGTTTGCAAAATCGGGATATATATTCACCACAAAGATATGGGAGTGAACTGTTATCGGTATAAACTAATTTACGCCTTGTATGGTTCTTGTTTGGTCAACACATTCCAGATAATAACCAATAGTTTTCTGGCAATGGCTACCAATGCTTTTTGGGATGACATTCTCTTAACAAGCAGGGCATACTTTCTGCCTAATTTGGATATTTTAGAACGCGTGTTAGCCCAAGCGCACTGAACAAGAATCACTCTCAAGAATTTGTTTCCGTGCATTGTTTTGCGGGATTTAATCTTTCCGGCACTTTCTTCGTTTCGTGGTCTGAGCCCAGCCCAGCCGACAAGATTGGAGGAGGTTCTGAAGCTTGACAAGTCATTGCCTAATTCGGCAAGTATTGTCATGGCGCTTTGTGTTTTGATACCCGGTATGCCGGTCAGAAGTTCCAGTTCTTTGCTGTAACTTTCATCACAGAGCTGCAGCATCTTTCTCACGCACTCTTCCTGTTGAGTTTCATAGAGTTCAAGTTCCTGCATAAAGAGTGTAAGCATATCCATATCGACCTGACTGACAACTCCATGAAGCGATTCCTTGATTACCTCTTCTGTATATTTGTTTTTAGTTCGGCTATGAGCACATTTGACAGGTTCGTCCGCCCCGGTTATCCCTTCAATTAGTTTCTTTACCACTTTACGCATCCCTTGAGAGCCCATGCCGGAGATGTAATTACCAAAACGGATATTGCATCTCTGTAATTGCATGTCCATACATTGCTGCACATGAACAATCCGTTTATTCAAACAGGAATAACGACGCTCGTATTGACGCAAGGATTGCACTTTCCGGTCGGGAACATAACTGCCGCCAACCAAGCCTTTCATCAAGACCAGACCTATCCAATGAGCATCGCGGATATCACTCTTCCTGCCCGGAAGTTGCTTGATAAAGAGAGGATTGACCAACTTAAGGTCAAACTCCTCTACCAAAACTCGCCAAAGAGGAATCCAATAAATACTCGTGCTTTCCATTGCTACTTGATAAACATGGTATGAGAACAATTCATCTCTGAGTTCATACAAATCTGAACTCAAGGTCTTAAACTGACGCTCTTTTAATACCCCCGATTCATTCAAGATACACATAAATACACTATCTTTGTGTACATCAAGACCACAGTAATTTTGCATAATAAATAGGAATTAAGCTTGCCTAAATATACTGATTTTTCAATCATCTAAGCTTCGAGCTTGAAATGTATGCCACGCTGTGGTCTTGTCTATAGACAGAAGGAAGTGTTTTTTTATTGGACACGCTTATAAATCGGAGATTTTTATGTAAGTTTGTCGCATGAAAACCGTAGAGATATTTAAGTTTTTATTATATCTACCGATAATATTCGGTTTTTTCAGTTGCGAGAAAGAGGAACTTCCATTGAAAGGACGACGTACCGTGTTAGCATATTTGGCAGCTGACAATAGCCTCTTTTCTTTTTCGGAAAAAGATATTAACGAAATGATGGAAGGAGTAATGGAATTGGAAGATGAGGCGGATAGACTGATTGTTTATGTGGATAATAATTTCAGATATGAAGGTCAACCGCAATTGTTTCGTTTAAAGAAGGGTAAAAAAGGAACTGTTGTTAAGGAAGTGATAAGAACGTATGAAACACAAAATTCCATGAGCGTGGAAGTGATGGAAGACGTTTTTTCGTGTGCTTTTGGTAATTTTCCTGCTGCGAGCTATGGTTTGGTGTTGTGGTCGCACGGTGACGGGTGGGCGCCATCTGATAATCAGAAACTTTCCCTTTCCCGGTCTTTTGGACAAGATGACAGCGGCAGCACACAGATGGATATTTCCGATTTGCATGAAGTACTGAGAGATTATCATTTTGATTTTGTCCTTTTTGACGCCTGCTTTATGCAATCTGTTGAGGTTGTTTACGAATTGCGTGATTGCAGTGATTATTTTATTGGTTCACCTACGGAAATTCCAGGTCCCGGCGCACCTTATCAAATTCTTGTAAAGTCAATGTTCAATGATAAGAATACGGTTGCCGTTGATGTTGCTGAGACTTATTACGATTATTATGCCGATAGATACAAGGACGGTATAAATAATTCCAATGAGAATTGGACGGGAGGAGTTTCTGTGTCGGTAGTAAAAAGTGATGGATTGGAACAGCTGGCTACAGCTACAAAACATATATTTTCCAGTTACTTGAACGAACAGACTCCTATTGATGTTTCTGCTATTATGTGTTATGGTCGGAGTCCAAAACAACCAAGTCTATACTATTACGATATAGATGGCTTCATCGACACATTGACGAAACACAATGCGGATTATGCCATTTGGCAGGCAGCTTACCAGAAAGCTGTTCCCTACTATGAAACGACCAAAAGGAACTATTCTGCACATGGTGGTATGTTTTCTATGGAAGGTTCTCAAGGGCTTTCGATATACATACCAAACAAGAACCTTACTTCAATCAATTCGTTTTATTCTTCTTATGCTTGGTACACAGCTGCCGGATGGGATGAAACAGGATTATTTAACACTGTCCGGTAAAAAGATAATTGAGTTTACGCTCCGAAATCGCCCTTCCATGTTCGTTTGATACGGCGAATTGCCTTTGCCGTAAACGAATTGGTATGGCGATAATATTTTTCAAAAGCATGCCTTGCTGCAAGATTCTCAGTTATGGGGTTAATTTTCTCTACAGGTAGTTTTTCCATCAATAAATCAGAAGCATATAATTCGCCACCACCACAGTTAGTTCCGCTTCCGTCGAAACCGGTGTTTTGCACTAACGATCTTCCGGCGTTGAGCGAAAGTATATCTTTTAAAAATAGACTTGTATTCCAGCGGATAGCCCAAGAGTTATTTTTACCTTTTATTTGCCGGCGCAGCATACGGGTAAAACCGTAAGAGCCATTGAAATCGAATGTACGGGTGAGTTTTCTTGTTTCCAATTCTTTCAAAAGAGTCTTTCCGTCGGGATTGAAATAGTTCCATGCCCTGTCCCACGTTGCCCATCCCCAACTACCTGTCCACTTGATAAGGAAAGTATCGGGAAGAGAAGGATCTTTGGTAAAGTCGCACGCCTGAATATGTCCCACTTTTTGCTCATCTTGATAAGTTTCCAACGCATCGTTCATGAACTGCAAAAAATGAGGGGCTACAATAAGGTCGTCTTCCAATACGATGACCCGTCCAAAGCGGTTTATCTGTGTGGTTACTCCGTCGATAATGCTTTTGGCTAATCCCCAGTTTTCCTCTCGTTTTACAATAGTTACGGATTCAAAGCCGGTGACGGTGCGAATATACTTCCGCGTTTCTTCTATCGGCATATAATTTTCTTTGTTTTTGGCAGCATCGGAATAAATGAAAAGTGGGCTTTTTGCCGCTAACGTGTTTTGCAGCAAAGAAGAAATCATTTGCCGGACATGCTTCGGACGGTTATAGACGAATAGCAGAATGGGGGCGTAAGTCATATAATTAATCAGTATTTTTTTTGAAAAAAAGAAGTTTGAGAAAATTCAAAAGCGAAAGGGATAGCCCCAATAAAAGCAAAAGAAGACCATTGCAAAGGATTAAATAAATAATCGTTTCCTCGAAAATATTCCTTTCTTTCAGAGTTATCTACAATTAAATAACCTCCTTTTTTAAGTTTTACTACTGCGTGTTTGATACATCCGGCACGTGCCCTGCCGTCAACAAGTATGATATCAAATAACATATCAGGAAAAGTATCAATCACTTTCACATAATCTTCAAAGTTAATGTTTTCATAATCTGGTGACAATGATGAATAGATAGTATTGATTCCATTTGCGGGAACACCTTCAACAAGACGAATACTGACATTATCAATACGATTCTCCTTTATGTATTTGTTTAGAGATTCAAACCATTCTTTGTTATTTTCCACTGAGTAGATGGTTTTTATTCTACGCGAAAAATACAAAGTTGAACATCCAGCTCCATATTCAAATACATGCATATTACTATTTAATATATTATCTAAAAAGTTTTTAGCTCCAAACGTTATCCAAGGATGGTCATAATCTAATGGGTTCAAATGCCGTTTTGTATGTTTCCACCATATTGGAAAATCAGAAAAAGCATTGCCTAATACGGATGTTTTTTTGAATTTCCTCAAAGCTTTTATCGTGAATAAAAAGTATAGGGTTATTTTCCGAAGTTCCCAAATAACCGGAAGATTATATGCTTTTTTCATTATATTGAAATGGTTGATGATACTTGTTTATAAAGGTCTCTGTTTTCCAGTTACTCCGGTCAATGAATCCGGAATTACTATTCTTTTAAAAACATTATGGATATATATGCTAACTTTCATTTTGTTTACCGGTTATGTTTTTTACTCAAATAGCGATAGTATTCACTGCAAGACACAGGGAAATAGATAGCACGTAAGAAAGATAACAAGCGCCTCGTTTCTTTTGCATGAAATATTTTATCTTTTATTTTAATACATAAAAAAGACAATTTTAAAAAGGATGTTATAGAAGATGAGCATTGTAATTCCGCCATTTTGATTGCTTCTTCGATAATTGGAGTTTTAGGAGAAATTTGTTTAAGGAAACGCAATGTGATACCAAATCGCCTCTGCATTTCAGGTTTCAATTCTTTATAATAGGCAATGGTAGTAAATATCTTTTTTACTGCATTGTTTATTGTCAGTTGATTGTTTGTTGGAAAATAATAAGAAGCGGCTTCCGGGTATCTTCTTTGGTGAACCAAAACTTTATTTATAAATACAACACGATTGTATGCCATTGCTACCATAACAATAATAACGTCATATAAACGTATTGAGGATATTTCTGAAATATCGTCAGGAAACTTTGTTAATAAATCTCTGGAAAACAACAAGGTATGTCCGGGCAGATTATTAACATAGATTACCCTTAAAAGATTATAATTCGGTATTCGTGCATCGAAATGGATAGGAATCCCTTCTTCGGCAAATGGTTTTGAAAATCCCGAACATAAAAGATTATTACCTATAGCCTTTATCTGTAGTTCTATCTTATTGAGTTCCCATCTATCGTCTTGATCGGAAATGGCAAGATAGTCGCCGGTGGCTATTTTTATAGCGGAGAAAAAATTGGCATTTATTCCTTGTCGCCGGGTATTCCGTAAACAGCGTATAACGGGGTATTGTTGAGCATATTCTTGAATAATGGAATAAGTAGTATCTGTGGAACAATCGTCTTGAATGATAAATTCGTAAATAGGATATGTTTGGCTAAGAATAGAATTCAATTGCTCGCGCAGGTATTTTTCTCCATTATATGTACACATGACTATAGAAATCTTTTTATATTCTATTCTGTCTGAAAAAGGCATAGCATAGTATTATATGTTATAAACTAATGGGTTTAGTCCTTAATAAAATCCCGTTTTCTTTTAAACAAAAAGCCAATACTTTCTCTAAGTATTTTAGCTCGGCATATCCATAATACAATAATATAAAGTATGGCAGTGATACAAATTTTTCCGGCAAATAGCCAATAGATGTTTTCTATTTTCAACGTGATAAAATGAGTCGTTAGTATAACCAGTGCAGCGATACCAGCAAAGGGAAGTATATCTTTGAGGGCTGTTAGCAAGGAAAGTTTTATTTCCCGTTGTAAATAATAGTGCCATACAAATAACCAGCAAGTATTAATAATCACATAGGAAGTAAGCATCGTTTGGATGCCATAAGGATAAAGAAGTAACATGGCTGCCAATTGTACGAGGCAGGTACATACGGTATTCCATACATAAATGCCGGATTTGTCTTTGCTTATCATCAGATTGGAATAAAGCCGGATAATGGGAATGAAAGCTCCGCCAATGCAAAGCAATTGCGTAATATCAACAGCAGGTAACCATTTGTCGGTAATTGCAATTATTATTAGCTCACGAGAAACAAATGAAAGCCCGAACATTGTTGGAAAAGAAACAAAAGCCGTGAAACGAAGCATCTTACGAAATGCGTTTCGCTGCCGGTCAATATCTCCTCTCATTTGCGCCAAGACGGGCTGCGACACTCCCTGCAGCATACCTGTAACAAACGAATGCCCCATATTATTCCACTTGTTGGCTTGCGTAAAATATCCCACTTCTTTTTCTGAATAGTATTTACCCAGCAAAACAGAAAACAGATTATTGTTAATGTGTACGAATATATTACTAACAAGCAATTTGCTACTGAAACCAATCATGCCTTTCAACGGTTTGAAATTCAATTGAAAGGTAGGTCTCCAAGAAGAAAAGAACCAGTAACAAGTGGAAACAGAAATGACATATACTAAACTTTGAGTAGCAATTCCCCAATATGACATACCTAAAAAAGCAAGGGTTATTCCTACCATACCGGATAGAGTAAGACTGATAATCATTGTTATTGCTTTTTGCTTTACCATCAGGTTGCGAAACATATAGGCATGGTGCGCTGTACCTAAAGCCGAAAAGAAAAATCCGAGAAAAGAATAACGAGCCAAAGTGGTTAATACCGGTGTATTGTAAAATTTGGCAATCAAAGGAGCACAAAAGAAAAGAATTATATATAAAGATAAACTGACCAATACGCTAAACCAAAACACAGCATTGTAATCCTCATGACTTATTGCTTTCTTATTGGCTAATGCAGCCGTAAATCCACTTTCTTGAATGGAAGCGGCAATTAGAGAAAAGACAGTCAGCATCCCTACCATGCCATAGTCATCGGCATTAAGAATACGCGCCAAAAATATTCCGAATACCAAACTAAGCAACTGCTGAATCCCATTACTTAATCCACCCCAAAATAATCCTTTAACAGTTTTATCTCTAAGGGTTTCGGTCATAAATTTTTTTGATTACCATCCTTATCACTTCACTTCGCTTCCCGCCTTCACCTCTTTCTCCGGCATCACCACTGTGGAACGCCCGTCAAAATCTTCCGCCGAAAGAATCATCCCTTCCGATACAATCCCTTTTAATGTTCGCGGAGCAAGATTGGCAACGAAACAAACCTGTTTTCCTGTCAATTCTTCCGGATTGTAATATTTGGCAATACCGGAAACAATGGTACGTGTTTCCAGTCCGTCGTCTATTTTAAATTGAAGCAGTTTTTCCGCTTTGGAGACTTTTTTACATTCGAGTACCGTACCCACGCGAATATCCAGTTTTATGAAATCATCGAGCTCAATGTTTTTACGAACAGACTTTGTTTTATAGTCGGCAGCTTCGTTGATTTTTTTCGTATCAAGCAATTTCTGTGTTTGGATTTCAATAACTTCATCTTCTATCTTTTCGAAGAGTAATTCCGGTTTGTTTAGTTGATGTTCCGGAAGTAGTAAATCTGTTTGTCCAAGGTTTACCCAGTTGAAATTTTTCATGTTGAGCATCTGGCGCAGCTTTTCAGAACTGAAAGGTAGAAAGGGTTCAAAAGCAATAGCCAGATTACTCGTTAACTGTATGCTGATATTTAATACTGTTTTAACGCGATCCATATTGGTTTGGGCTAACTTCCACGGCTCCGTGTCCGCCAGATATTTATTTCCGATACGCGCCAAATTCATAGCCTCTTTTTGTGCATCACGAAACCTGAACGTATCCAATAATTTTTCCAACTCAATTTTTACGTCCATAAACTCTTTTAAGGTATCCTTGTCGTAATCGGTCAAATCATTCATTGCAGGCACTTTTCCGTCGAAGTGCTTCCACGTGAGTATCATGGTGCGATTCACAAAATTACCATAAATAGCTACCAATTCGTTGTTGTTGCGAGCTTGGAAGTCTTTCCATGTGAAATCGTTGTCTTTCGTCTCCGGCGCATTGGCAGTGAGCACGTAACGAAGCGCGTCTTGTTTGCCGGGAAATTCTTTCAAATATTCGTGTAGCCATACCGCCCAGTTGCGGGAAGTAGAAATTTTATCCCCTTCCAAATTCAAAAATTCATTAGCCGGAACGTTATCCGGAAGGATGTAGCTACCTTCCGCTTTCAACATGGCAGGAAAAACAATACAATGGAAAACGATATTGTCTTTACCAATGAAATGCAAAAGACGTGTTTCAGGGTCTTTCCACCATTTTTCCCAACTATCCGGAAGTAACTCTTTGGTATTGGAAATATAACCGATAGGAGCGTCGAACCACACATAAAGCACTTTGCCTTTGGCTTCATCCATCGGAACAGGAATTCCCCAGTCAAGATCGCGACTTACGGCGCGTGGTTGCAATCCCATGTCGAGCCAACTTTTGCATTGTCCATATACATTGGGACGCCATTCTTTATGCCCTTCCATGATCCATTCTCGCAACCAATTCTCATAGTTATCAAGTGGCAAATACCAGTGTTTTGTCTCTTTCATTACCGGTTTGTTTCCGCTGATAGAACTTTTTGGATTAATCAGGTCGGTAGGAGAGAGGGAAGTTCCGCATTTTTCACACTGATCCCCGTAAGCTCTTTCCGCATGGCAATGCGGACATTCTCCCGTTATATACCGGTCAGCCAAAAATTGATGAGCTTCTTCATCGTAATACTGTTCGGAAACTTTTTCGATAAATTTTCCTTTATCATATAACAAACGGAAAAATTGCGCTGCCAAATCATGGTGTATCTTGGAAGTGGTGCGCGAATAAATATCAAAAGATATACCAAACTCTTGAAACGAATCTTTAATCAACGTATGATACCTGTCCACAATATCTTGCGGAGTAACACCCTCTTTTTTTGCCCGTAAAGTAATAGGTACTCCATGTTCATCGGAACCGCCGATAAACAATACCTCCTCCTTTTTTAATCGCAAATAACGCACATAAATATCGGCTGGAATGTAAACACCCGCTAAGTGCCCAATGTGTACAGGACCATTTGCATAAGGCAATGCAGAAGTAACCGTAGTTCTTTTGAATATCTTTTCCATATTATGAAATTATGTCTGATAAAACGTACAAAGATAGTGTATTATCTGTTTTTAGAATGGTTCTGCCTTCACCATTCCAAACCCAAGCGATCCTTTTTCTCCGATTCCTCCTTCGTACATCACTCTCATCAATTCTTCCGGCAGTTTAATGCTAAATTTACACATATATCCTTTCACTTTCGTCTCTTGGAGCGTTCCTGCTTTTATTTTTGTCAATACCGGTTTAGGGTTGTTCAGTATTTCGAAATCGTAATTTATGACGCCTTCATACTTTTTCTTATAAAATGCCTCATATTTATGCATCAATCCTAACAGAATATTTCCTTTCGCTTTTTCGTCCGCCGGCGAAAGATACTTTGTTACCATCTCTTCGTCTCTTGTTGCAATACAAACAGGAGAGATCGTTTCAAACGTGATACCTTCCTTTCGATATGTCAGAGCAGGCAATACTTCCACATGCTGCACAGCAAACCGCACACAACTTTTTTTGTCGCCTATCTCAAAGTTTTGTGATGAAAAAATTCCTTGAATAAACTTTTCCGTACTCTTTTCAGGAAGAAAAGAAATGTACCATTCTACTCTGTCACTTTGGAGAATCAATCGTTCATTTTTTTTATCAATGTCGTACTGTGGTACCATTAGTCGGGAAAAAGTGAACAATTTAAACCTTTTTAATCCTAATTCAAAACCATTGTCATGTAGCCAAGTTGCATACTGTTCACTGCTTTTGGAAAGAATTTTGTAAATCACCGCCGACAATTCATATTGATAGTTAATAGGGATGGCATTTCCAAAACACTCTTTTTCCACTTTTAGGGTTAACTTAAATCTCATAACCAATCTCTTTTATCGTTTCTTACAAAAGTATATAAAAAAGTTATCCCCTGAGGAAAGGAAGAATCCATTTATTTCCCCAACCCATCGAGTAACTTCTTCACAGCTCTCTCCGTATCTTTTTCTTCTTCAAGCAGACTGATAAACCGGCTGCCTACAATCCCTCCCGAAGCATATCGACAAGCCGCTTCAAAAGTGGTTCGATTACTGATTCCAAAACCTACCATTAGCGGATTCTGCAATGACATATTTCCTGTTTTTTTAAAATAGGTCTGTTTCTGTTCGTCAAAATCCTGTTGCGCTCCTGTAGTGGCAGCCGAAGAAACCATGTAGATAAACCCACCCGTATTTTTGTCAATTTCACGAATGCGTTCCTCGCTCGTTTCGGGAGTGATAAGCATAATAACGTGCAGATCATATTGTCTGGCAATGCTTTGATAATGTTCCCGGTATTCTTTGAAAGGTAAATCCGGAATGATCATCCCGTCGATACCACATTCCGAACATTTCCGGCAAAAAGACTCAAAGCCGTATTGCATAATGGGATTCAAATATCCCATCAGTAACAGAGGAATTTTTACTTCCCGGCGAATATCCCGTAACTGCTCAAAAAGCAGATTCAGACATATTCCATTGTAAAGCGCTTTTGCAGAAGCATTTTGTATGACCACTCCGTCTGCCATCGGGTCGCTAAACGGGATGCCTATTTCTATCATGGAAATGCCGTTTTTTTCTAATACATGAATAATTTCTGCCGTTTTTTCCAATTCAGGATGTCCGGCACAAAAATAAACGGACAGGATGTTCTTAGGATTGGTTTTAAATAATTGATTTATTTTATTCATAAGTCAGTACACTAATTTGTTCAGAAAATCTTTTATGCTCTTTACGTTTTTTACTCCCGGGCTTATTTCAAAACGACTGTTTATGTCAATACCTGTTAATCGGGGATGTTTGAAAGATTTCCACGCTTCGATGCTATCCATGGAAATTCCTCCGCTTAACAGGAAAGGCGTTTGACCTGTATATCCGCTCAACATATTCCAATCGAATGATTTACCCGATCCCCCGTACCCGTTGCATTTAGTATCGAATAAATAATAGTCGCATAGCCCTTCATATCTATCCATTGTTTGCAGATCTTTTTCTTGAGAAACGGGAAATGCCTTAATGACCGGTATGGTTGACTGACGGAGCAACTGGCAATATTCCGGCGATTCTTCGCCATGAAGTTGTACATAATGCAAGCCGAAACGGATTACCGTTGTTTGTACTGTTTCAATCTTTTCATTAACGAACACTCCTACCCGTTTGGCAGATTGAGGGAGATATTCCGGCGTTTTTTCAACATAACGAAGCGATTCAGGATAGAAAATAAAACCAATCATATCCGCACCGATTCTTTCTACCTCACGAATATTGTCGGCTTTCTGCATGCCGCAAACCTTTATTAACACGCCGTTTATCATGGAAGTGAATTTAACCGGATAATAAAATCTCTTAGTGTATCTCCCGGGTTTTCCGTTTTCATAAATGTTTCTCCGATGAGGAATCCCCGATAACCGGCTATACGAAGTTTTTTTACTGTTTCCGGGTCGGATATTCCGCTTTCGGAAACTAATACGGTGTTTTGGGATAATTGTTCTGCCAATTGGAAAGAAATTTCAGTATCCGTATGAAACGTTTTTAAATTCCGATTGTTAATACCGGTCATGTCTATATCGGATGTTATATAGGATAACTCGTCGCTATGGTGAATTTCCAATAAAACTTCCAAACCCAATTCATGAGCCTTTTCGGCTAATTCTTCGCATTTTCCCCGTTCCAATATAGCCGCAATAAGCAGTACGGCGTCGGCTCCCGCTATTTTTGCCTGATATAGTTGATACTCGTCAATGACAAAATCTTTGCGTAAAACAGGAATGTCCGTTAGCGTGCGTGCTGTGCGAATATCTCTTAAGCTTCCACCAAAAAACTTCTCGTCTGTAAGAATGGAAAGAGCTGCCGCTCCCGCTTGAGCATAAGCAGGGATGATTTTATCAATTTCCGCATTTTCTTTTATCCAGCCTTTGGAAGGCGAGCGTCGTTTAAATTCGGAGATAATGCCGGAAGACGATTCGATAAGCGCCGTTCGCATGGAACGAAGAGGTTTTGTATCCGTTAATCCGTCTTGCAGTTGTTTCAGTGAAACGCTTTGTTTCTGAATGTCAATCTCAAAGCGTTTGTTAGCAATAATTTCTTTAAGAATATCCGTCATACTGTTAGCCATTAATCTCCATGAATTTCTTTAACACTCCTTTCGCTTTTCCACTCTCCAACGATTCTTTTGCTATTGCGATACACTCTTCAATTCCCTTCTCCGGACAAATCACATGAATAGCAAATCCCGCATTGACTGTTACTACATCCATTTGCCCGCGTGTAGCTCGGTTATTCAGCACATTATCAAATATCCGCGCCGCTTCTTCGGGGGCATCTCCTCCATACAGTTCACTCTCTTTACACCGAGCGAAACCTAAATCTTCCGGCGTATAAATTTTCTCATTATCCCCTGTTGCCACCTTGAATTCACTTGTCAAAGAGATTTCATCATACCCGTCCATACTATGAACCACAGCAAAAGTAGCTTGACTTTCTTGAAAAGTATAACTATATAGTCGCAACAAAGGCAAATTATATACTCCTAATAACTGATATTTGGGATATACCGGATTTGCCAACGGTCCCAACATGTTAAAGAAAGTTCGTACCCCCAATGCCTTACGTACAGGAGCTACTGCTTTCACTGCCGAATTAAAAAGCGGAGCATGCAGATACGCCATGTTGCAAGTCTCTAAACTCCGGCGTAACCTGTCCTTGTTGTTTGTGAATTTTATCCCGTGCTGCTCCATTACATTACTGGCGCCGCTTACGGAAGTTGCCCCGTAATTACCGTGTTTCACTACCGGATATCCGGCTCCTGCTACAGTGAAACAGGCTGCTGTTGAAATATTGAATGTGTTTTTACCGTCTCCCCCTGTGCCGACAATATCAATGGGCGCAAACTCGCTAAGATCAACAGGTACACGCATCTCCAACAAAGCATCGCGGAAACCGCAAAGTTCTTCTACCGATATGTTTCGCATCAAAAAAACAGTAATTAAAGATGCCGTTTGCGCTTCGTTACATTTCCCTTGTGCAATGTCCTGCAATACTTTGCGAGCTTCATTGCGTTCCAGATATTGGTGTTCAAAAAGTTTATACAATATTTCTTTCATACTATTATCCCTTTATAAAATTGTCTATAATAATTCGTCCCTGTGGAGTCAGTATAGATTCCGGATGGAACTGTATCCCGTGTATATCATAGCTTTTATGGCGCAATGCCATGATATACCCTTCTTCGCTTTCTGCAGTTATTTCCAAACAACCGGGAAAATTGCCCTTATCTATCACCCAAGAATGATAACGTCCGGCAAGTAATGGTTCTTCCAATCCTTTAAACAAAGCGTCTGCCCCAACGATGCTCACGGTGGTTTGTACCCCGTGGAAAACCTCTTTCAAATTTTCTAATCTTCCTCCAAACGATTCCCCAATTGCCTGATGTCCGAGGCAAACGCCTAATATACTTTTTGCAGGAGCATACCGGCGGATGAGCGGCAATAATATTCCTGCCTCTTCCGGTATGCCCGGACCGGGCGAAAGGATAATCTTGTCGAAAACCGCTACTTCATCAAGTATAATTTTATCATTGCGGCATACGGTTGCCTCCACGTCTCCTGACTCATTTACCAAATGATACAAGTTATAGGTAAAAGAATCGTAATTATCCAATATAAGTACTTTTTTCATCTTTTAGTTTCTTAACGTACCGGCTATATCAATCGCCTTTTTCAGTGCGCCTAATTTATTGTTTACTTCCTGCAATTCGTTTTCTTCCCGACTACCGGCTACAATTCCTCCTCCGGCTTGATACCAAAGTTCATTGTTGCGGCTCACGAAAGTGCGTATGGTAATTGCTTGATTCAAATTGCCATTCAGTCCGATAAATCCGATACATCCCCCGTATGCACCGCGGTTATGCGGTTCCATTTCGCTGATAAGCTGCATCGCACGTACTTTAGGCGCACCGCTCAACGTTCCGGCAGGGAAAGTATCAATAAATGTTTTAACAGGATTGGCGCCCGCTTTCAACGTTCCGCTTACCCGTGAAACAAGATGAATAACGTGGCTGTAATATTGCGGCTCTTTGTAAAATACCACTCGTACATCTTGACAATTACGACTAAGGTCGTTACGGGCAAGGTCAACTAACATCGTATGTTCTGCATTCTCTTTCGGGTCGGCAAGCAGAGCGTCAGTCAATTCCCTGTCCTTTTGCTCGTCGCCTGTGCGATACGTGGTGCCGGCAATGGGATCTATATAAACCTGACTGCCTTGAATCTTGCAATGTGTTTCGGGGGAAGAGCCGAAAATGCGGTATCCTCCGAAATCAAAATAAAACAAATAAGGAGAAGGATTGATGCTGCGCAAAGCACGATACACCTTAAAATCATCCCCCACATAAGGCTGAACAAACCGGCGTGAAAGCACGATTTGAAAAACATCTCCACGAAGACAATGCGCTACTCCGCGACGTACATTCGCCTTATGCTCTTCATCGCTAATCATGCTTGTGGCAGGACTTGTAACGGAAAAATTGTACGATGCGTAATTACGGTTTCCTATTGCTGACTCTAGTTGGGGCAATCCACTTGTTTCCCCTTCGGAAAGCAATTCCACCAACATCAGCTCATTTTTAAAATGATTACATATAATCACATATTTATATAGCGTATAAAGGATATCCGGCGCATCATTCCTTCCGTCACGGCTTTCTTTCACGGGTATTCCCTCAAAATACTTCACTGCATTGAAGGTGGTGTATCCGTAAAGCCCGCACACTTCTGCCTGATCCCCGCAAACACTGAATTGCTCAATGAATTGGTTAAGAGCTTTTTCCACCGTAAACGTTCCATTGAGAGGAGTCTCTTCCTTCCTGTTATCCGGATACGACATGCTAACAACGCCGCCATTGATTCCAATGCTTGCCAATGGGCATAAAGCAATGAATGAAAGGCTGTTTTCACTCGCATGAAAATCCGAACTTTCCATTAATACCGACTGTGGATACATATCACGTACCTTTAAATAAATACTCACGGGCGTGTGCAAATCGCCTAAGAGTGATTTACAATTTGTTCGGTAATTTCCTTTGATCAGTTTTGAGCACATACACTAACAATTAATTTTAGATTGAACATTCAAATACGTTTCAATATCTTTGTCTCCTCTGCCCGAAACGGTAAGCACTACCACGTCATCGGGTTTGAAAGACAATTTTTTTAATGCGCCCAATGCGTGAGCCGACTCAAGAGCAGGGATAATGCCTTCCAAGCGAGTCAATTCATAGGCAGCCTCTATGGCTTCGTCGTCGTTTATTGCCAGAACAGTTGCTCGTTTCTGTACGCTCAGATTGGCGTGCATGGGTCCGATACCCGGATAATCCAATCCCGCAGAGATGGAATAGGGTTCTTCAATTTGCCCATCTTCATTCTGAATAACAAATGTACGCGATCCATGTATAATTCCTCTTTTTCCCAGTTGAATGGTGGCGGCGGTCATGTTCGTACCCACTCCTTTTCCACCGGCTTCCGCCAATACAATTTGTACCCGTTCATCATTGACATACGGGTAAATGGTTCCCGCAGCGTTACTTCCTCCGCCTACACAAGCAATGAGGTAATCGGGAGAATCCCGCCTCTCTTGTTCTCTCAGTTGTTTTTGTATCTCTTCGCCGATGACGGATTGCAACCGTGCCACCATATCGGGATAGGGATGCGGACCTACGGTAGAACCGATAATATAATAGGTATCAGACGGATGACAACACCAATCCCGGATAGCCTCATTAGTAGCATCTTTCAACGTCATGTTTCCCGACGTAACGGGTACTACTGTCGCTCCCAACATCTTCATCTTTTCTACATTGATACGTTGGCGTTCCACATCCGTTTTACCCATATAGACGATACATTCCATATTCATTAAGGCACAAGCAGTCGCCGTTGCTACTCCGTGCTGCCCTGCTCCTGTTTCGGCAATGATACGTTTTTTATCCATACGGCGGGCAATTAAGATTTGTCCCAACGTATTATTTATTTTATGCGCTCCCGTATGATTCAGGTCTTCCCGTTTCAAGTAAATCTTACAACCATACTGATTGGATAGGCGTTTGGCAAGATAAAGCGGTGAAGGTCTCCCTACATAATCGCGCAACAATTGCCCAAATTCTTGTTTAAAATCTTGACTCTGTAATACTTCGAGATATGTATTCTGTAAATCCTCCACACATTTATGGAGTATTTCGGGGATAAAAGCCCCACCGAACTCACCGTAATAACCGTTTTGATCAACCAAATAGCTCATAGTAATATCCATATAAATAAGGTTTAAAAAGCAAAAGCCCTGCCGCAGGTGCGGCAGGGCTTTTGTGATATTTTAGGAATTTTATATACATAAGACTGTTACCTTACGACTTTATAGAGTTGCAAGTAACGCCACCAATATGTATTAGTTATCACTTTCATCGTTTTTTTATTTGTAAGGGCAAATGTAAACTTATTATTTGAGATTGTCAACTATTTTTTTCATAATTTCTCTACAAGGAAATATTTGTTATGAAATTATCCCAAACGGGAACTTTCTTTGAGAGTAATTAAGCTGTGACGTCATTCTCAATATAATTCCTATTTTTTCTATTTTGTTAAATTAATATAGATAATTCGTTATTGAGTTTTAGAAACAATAAGGCTATAGTTTAATATAGTGTTGTCATTTCGAAGAAAAAGTATAATCTTTGATATCTCACGCACACCCCAAGATAAAACAAATGAGCTCCCTCGAAATACAGGCATTAGCCAATACATTATCCAAAGAAGACCAACTTCAATTGATACTCATACTAATACCAAACCGCTATCATAATATATTTTTAATCCATTTAAACTGCGTAATATTTTTAACCGTATCAAAGTCCAGGGATAATTTTTTCAATTCTGCCATCAAATGCATTTCCACTTCGGATAAAGAATGAAATGTGTGATTTTTAAAATTTCCCTTTTCTCTGATATGGTGCCAGAGATGTTCCACCGGATTTAATTCAGGTGATTTGGGTGGCTGAAACAAAGGTACAATATTTTCCCATTTTTTTGCTTTCTCCCCCGTATGCCACGAAGCTCTGTCCATCGCCATTATGATTCTGTAATCCTTATAGGTCCCGGACAATTCTGTCAGGAAAACATCCATACAAACCTCGTTTGCATAGGGAAGTATCAACGAAAACGTCTCTCCTGTTTGGGGACAGGCAGCCGTGCAAGCACAGGTGTACTCCCGTATAATCCGGTTTCCTGCCTGCGCCCGGCATTTCTCGGAAACCCAGCACGAGCTAACGTTATCTATTCGACCAAAACGGGATTCATCCTGAAAAAATAGTTGAATAGGACGTTTATCTTGCGGGTCTTTAAAATCTAATGATTGGGATGCCAGTAGTTCCGGAAATTTTTTTTATACGCTTCCTGTGCTTTTTTGTCTGCCTGTGGATGGCTTTGACGGGGAACTTTCCTTGTCCATTTATGCCGTTTGAACAAATCCCATGCATAATCATCCGATACGGATTTCCCTAATTTCTCTTCGATGAGGCTCTTTACCTGTTTGTAGATAAGTATTTGTCCGGATAATGCTTGTTTTTCTATCTGTTTCAATATTTTCGACTCTTCTTCCAAGCTCATCAGAGAGCGTGCTTCTCTGCGTCCGCCCCTCTTCCTGGTTGTTCGCCATGAGACGCCCAATTTGTTGTACTGCTGAAGGACGTGATAGACTTTGCTTATGCTCACACCTAATACGGAGGCAATTTCTTCCGCTTTTTCCCCGTATTGGTCTGTACAACTGTGATGATTTGCCAATCGCGAAAAGCACACAGGTCTTTCTGTGCAGACATGTATTCAAATAATTCATTATCGCTCAAACGCGGTACCGTCCTTAATTGTTTCATTTTACTCCTTTTTTGCAAAATTACAACACTTTATCAATGAGAACAATTTCATTTCATCGTATCTGATAGCGGTTTAGTATTAATATCTGTTGTGTTCCGTTGAGCAAAATGTTTTCTACATTGGATAACAGATATTCTGTTACCTGTTGTTCTTTACGTTCCCGTGTTGCAATAGCAAACATATCCTGCTCACCACAATGGACGGAAATCCATTTTTGCCTGCCTGATAAAGTTCTGCCATCTATTTTTCATTAGAACTGACGCCAATTGTTTTAACTCGCAAAATCGCCTTCCGCTTTTATCCACAACAACGACGCTGATGCTGCTCGACCTGCCGTTCTTTTTGCGTACAAACATACCGAAAAAGTGCGCTTTTGATCAATTGCGTCACCCATTTTGGGGATGCGAAAATTTATAACTACATGATATTAAATGTGTTATGATTTTATGACCTTGAAAGTGTCAAGGTCGGGAATAATACGGCAGGTTGCCCTTCTCTCTTATTCTAGCATCTGTTATATAAACTAAAAGCACCAACTCTTTATAACTTTTATAAAGAGATTGATGCCTTTACACAAATAAAATATCTTAGTTATTTATCTCTATTTGTTATAACTTTTGCAACGATAGCTTTGAATGCATCAGGATGATTCATAGCCAAATCGGCTAACACCTTACGGTTTATCTCAATACCGCTTTTGTGCAAAGCACCCATTAATCTTGAATAAGACATTCCTTCCAAACGCGCCGCAGCATTAATACGCAATATCCAAAGAGAGCGGAAGTTCCTTTTCTTGTTTTTACGGTCGCGGTACGCATAAGTCAAACCCTTCTCCCAAGTGTTTTTAGCGACTGTCCATACATTTTTGCGCGCACCAAAATAACCTCTCGTTAGTTTTAAAATCTTTTTTCTTCTTGCTCGCGAAGCAACATGATTTACTGATCTTGGCATAATTTTGTTTCTTTTTGAATGTTAGCGCCGGTATTACTTCACCTATACCGAACTTGAAGCTAATGCACTCGGTTAATACTTTAAAATACCTCTACATTTTAACTATTTCAACGCTAAGAGCGATTTAACCTGACCCACATTTGTCGGATCCACAATAGTGGAATGGCACAGATTTCTTTTTCTTTTTTTACTTTTTTTCGTCAAAATGTGACTGTGAAAAGCATGCTTTCTTTTGATTTTACCTGTTCCGGTAAGGGCAAACCTCTTTTTGGCACCGGAGTTAGTCTTCATCTTAGGCATTTTTACTTGTTTTTTTAATGAATTAATTGTATATATAAATGTAACAAATTATAACAAATGCGTTATAAATTATCATTTACCTCATCTTTTTCTATCACTGATTTTTCTCCTTTGAGAGCAATCTCTTTCTTCTTTCCTCCTTCTTTCTTTTTCGGAGAAAGGAAAATTATCATACGTTTACCTTCCAATATCGGCATCTGATCCACTTTGGCATAATTCTCCAAATCATTAGCGAAACGAAGCAACAAAACCTCCCCCTGTTCTTTGAAAAGAATGGAACGACCTTTAAAAAACACATAAGCCTTCACCTTGTCTCCATCTTCCAAGAAACTTATCGCATGTTTCAATTTGAAATTATAATCATGATCGTCCGTCTGAGGACCGAAACGTATTTCTTTTACATTTACTTTTACCTGCTTTGCTTTCTGTTCTTTTTGACGCTTCTTTAATTGATAAAGAAACTTGGAGTAATCAATAATACGACAAACAGGAGGTTCGGCATTCGGAGAAATTTCCACAAGATCCATACCTGCTTCTTTCGCCATATACAAAGCCTGAGAGAGAGGATAAACTCTCGATTCTATTTCATCGCCCACTATGCGAACTTCCTTGGCACGAATCTGCTCATTGATTCTGTATTGCCCTTTTAAGCTGTCATTCTTCATCAAACAACGGGTTACTTCCTATTCGTTTTTAAGTTATTATCAATTTTACAATTAAACAAAAATCATACAACATGCTAAGTAAGGGGCGAATTTACCATTTATTTATTATATTTTGAACTTCTTTATTTAAAATTTCCCCAAATTCTTCAATTTTCATAACTCCTTTATCACCTTCGCCTTGTTTGCGTACGGAAACTTCATCGTTTTCAACTTCTTTTTCGCCCACAATCAGCATATACGGAATGTGTTGCAATTCATTGTCGCGTATCTTACGCCCGATTTTTTCGTTACGGTTGTCCACAAAAGCGCGAATTTCTTGCGTATCCAAATATATTTTCAATTTCTCGGCATAATCGTTGAACTTCTTGCTGACAGGAAGAATAACAACCTGATCGGGGGTGAGCCATAAAGGAAATTTACCACCGGTATGTTCTATCAACACCGCTACAAAACGTTCCATAGAACCAAACGGAGCGCGATGAATCATCACCGGACGATGTTTTTGATTGTCTGCACCCGTATATTCCAATTGAAAACGTTCAGGCAAACCATAATCCACTTGAATCGTTCCCAATTGCCACTTGCGTCCGATGGCATCGCGCACCATGAAATCCAGCTTCGGTCCGTAAAAAGCAGCTTCCCCCAACTCTACTTTGGCTTTTAATCCTTTTTCCCGGCAGGCTTCTACGATGGCTTGTTCTGCCTTTTCCCAATTTTCATCGCTCCCGATGTATTTATCTTGATTGTTGGGGTCGCGGAGAGAAATTTGCGCTTCAAAGTTTTCAAAATCGAGCGCTTTGAAAATGATGAAAATGATGTTCATCACCCGCAAAAACTCCTCTTTCACTTGGTCGGGACGACAAAAAATGTGAGCGTCGTCTTGCGTAAAACTCCGTACACGCGTCAAACCATGCAGTTCGCCGCTTTGTTCATATCTGTAAACCGTACCGAATTCCGCCAAGCGCAAAGGTAAATCTTTATAAGAGCGAGGTTGGTGTTTATACATTTCACAATGATGTGGACAGTTCATAGGTTTGAGCAAATATTCTTCCCCTTCTTCGGGAGTGTGAATGGGTTGAAAAGAATCCTTTCCATATTTGGCATAATGTCCCGAAGTAACATAAAGTGTTTTCCCGCCAATGTGTGGAGTCATCACTTGCTGATAACCGAAACGCTTTTGAATTTTTTTCAAAAACTCTTCCAAACGCAAGCGGAGCGCCGTTCCTTTGGGTAGCCACATAGGCAAACCTTTGCCTACCATTTCGGAAAACATGAACAACTCCATCTCTTTGCCTATCTTGCGGTGGTCGCGCTTTTTGGCTTCCTCCAGCAATATCAGGTATTCGTCCAGCATCTTCTTTTTCGGAAAGGTAATTCCGTAAATACGAGTCAGCATTTTGCGATTTTCCTGTCCACGCCAATAGGCCCCGGCAACAGAAGTCAATTTCACCGCTTTAATCGGCGCCGTTGTCAACAAATGAGGTCCCCGGCAAAGATCCGTAAAGCTACCTTGCGTATAAGTAGTGATATGTCCGTCTTCCAATTCGGATATTAATTCGGTTTTGTACGTTTCGCCACGCTCGCCGAAAAGTTCTAAAGCGTCTTGTTTCTTTATGTCGTTTCTTACTACCGCCTCTTTTTTTGCTGCCAACTCAATCATTTTGGCTTCAATGGCCGGCAAATCAGCCTCTTTAATTATCTTCTCCCCCGTATCGACATCATAATAAAATCCATTCTCAATAGCAGGTCCAATACCGAACCGGATACCCTGATAAAGTTCTTGCAAAGCCTCAGCCAATAAATGTGCGCTGGTATGCCAAAAGGTGTGTTTACCTTGTTCGTCTTCCCATTTGTAAAAAATGAGAGAAACATCTTCATTGATGGAACGTCCCAAATCATAAATCTCACCGTTCACACTGCATACCAAAACATCCTGAGCCAGTCGGGAGCTAATGCTTTCCGCTATTTGCAAACCATTCACTCCCTTGGCGTATTCACGAATGGAACCGTCGGGGAAAGTTACTTTTATCATAGTTGTTATTAATTGTTAGCTTCAATCACAATTCGCAAAAATAAACATTTCTTTTTAAAGAACCGCATAAAATTTACATAAGGCGCAAAGGCAGATTCAAGTTTTATACTTATCCGCATTTAGACCTAAATTGATTTTTGTAAGTAACAGAAGCTATCATCAACCTGTCAAATAGTTTTTCACCAAAATATCTACGATTAAATTTATAGCAAAATTCATTGAGATAATTTTGAAGATATTCAGGTTTCACATCGTGATAAATATTTAACAACAACCGTTTGGCATTGCTGATAGCGATATGTACCCTCGGCAAAACTGTTCCTGTTTCTTTTTGGGGGATTACTTTTGGTCCATGCTCTTTCACAATATCTTTTAATTGGACATAAGAGGTTGAGTGGTCAGAATCGATGCTTGATGCTTGGGATACATTTTCTCTTACCAATGGGGTGACTGTTGCTGATTTCAAGTCTTTAATAACTGTCATCTTGACATGTCCGACTTTTCCGGGTCTACCGTTTTTTGTCCTTTCTCCTTCAACCGGCTGGCTTTCCGCCATGACTAGCACCTTACTCTTTTTCTGACCGCCTCTGCCTCTTTTCTGTGTCTCCGTTTTCGCTTCTTTCCGGGTTTCCGTTGAAAAAAAGCCTTCGTCTAATTCCAATACGCCCAATAAGGGATATTGCTCATTCCGCTTGCCCATAATCCCGCGAAGCTTATGAAGAAGATACCAAACAGGTTCATGGCGCTTATGCCCTAATTGTCTCTGGAGTTCGGCTGCTGAAAAACTTTTCTTCGTGCTTGTCAGTAAATGGACAGCTATGAACCAATACCGGAAAGGCAGATTGGAGCCGTGCATAACGGTATTGGCTCGCAAACTTTGCCGATAATGGCAGTGCTTGCATTCACAACTTGATTTATCTTGTTTCCAGTACTGCTCTTTGTGCCCGCATTTGGGACATATCACCCCTTGTTGATCCCGATATTCCTTAAACTTGGTGCGACAACTCGCCTCATCGGGATAGGTGGCTATAAAATTTAATAAATTCATCTTGCTGTCTTTATTTCTCACAAATAAGTACAAATTTTTTGGATTAGGCAATATTACGGATATTCATTTCAAGTTTTAGGTAATAAGAATAAAATAATGTCGTATTTATTTGGTACAGTCGCATAAAATCCGTATATTTTTTTCAAGATGAGATATATAAAACTGAAAACAGAGGAAGGTATTGTTAAAATAGGCATTGTTAAATTAATATTGAAATACTATCTTTGCCTGAAAAAAGTTATGGATTGTCCTCGATGCGGAAGCCTGAATTATCGCAAGGATGGCTTTGTTCAATCTCGCCAGCGTTATGAATGTAAAGAATGCCGGTATCATTATACGGTAGCGAAGAAATCGGATGTAAAATCAGCAGAAACCAGACGCAAGGCATTGGAGATGTATTTGGAAGGACCGGGTTTTCGGGCAACAGGTCGCCTGTTACAAATCAGTTATGGAACGGTTTACGCCTGGGTCAAGGCATGGGGGGCTCAAGTGGATTTGCCCGGGAAGAAAGAAGAGGTTGCATTTATGGAACTCGATGAGATGCATACGCATGTTGGTTCAAAAAAACACTACTGTTGCTACTGTTGAATCTGGATTGCCGTTGACCGACCTGGAAAGCGGCTTGTCGGTTTTGTCAGCGGGGATCGTTCCACCCAAACAGGACTCAGGCTTTGGGAAGAAATAAGGGATATTCCCGTATCCTTCCACTGTTCGGATTATTGGAAAAGTTATGAAGCCTTTCTTCCGGAGGAAAAACATTTACAGACCAAGGCAGAAACCTTCACTGTTGAAGGCTACAACAGTAGAATCAGGCATTATTTGGCAAGATTCAAACGAAAGGGAAAGTGCTACAGCAAAGCGCAACATATGATTGACAAATTGTTAAAATTATTGTTTGGCTCTAGTTTAATATAGTGTTGTTATATCGAGGAAAAAGTATAATCTTTGACCTCTCAATCACACACCAAGCTAAAACACATGAGCTACCACGAAATTCTGGCATTAGCCGCTACCTTATCAAAGGAAGAACAACATCAATTGATACCAAGTTTGTCCCATTTAGGGCAAGAAGAGACCGGCTCGTTAAGACGCCGTTGCACAGCCCTGATAAACAGGCAGTCATCCTGTCCTCATTGCGGTGGGAAGCACTGTCTTCGCTGCGGCAAGGCACGGGGGGCACAACGATTCAAGTGCAGGGACTGCAATCGTACATTTACCGAACATACAGGCACCCGGCTTGATGGCATACATAAAAAATCGCTTGCAGAGCCGCATGTTTCGTTACTGACAGGGGAATATTCATTGGACAAAATGAAGGAAAAATTGCACATCAATAAAAAGGCAGCATTTGGCTGGCGGCACAAAATACTCTCTTCCTGCGAACAGAACACGGGGGACGAATTCGAAGGCGTGGCAGAAAGCGATGAAACATTCTTCGACCATTCTCAGAAAGGCAGTCGTCATTTGAGACGCCCTCCCCGCAAGCGGGGCAACGCTCCCAAGCAGGGGGGAATATCAACGGATAAGGCTGCGGCAATCGTGTCCGGAGACCGCAGCAAGAGTTTGAAAATGACAGTCGGTACCATGGTCAGAGTTACCAAATCGGACATACGGGAAAGTTTTCAGCATCCCTTGCCCAAAGAAAGCATATTGTGTTCGGACGGACAGGTAGGCTACAGAGGTTACAGCATGGACAATAACTTGAAACACACAGTTTTGCGAGCTGATTTAAAACAATATGTAAAAAAAGGAGGGTATCCCGTTCAGCACGTAAACGGGTTGCATAACCGGTTAAAAAAGTGGATAGCCGGTTCGTTCCGGGGAGTTTCAACCAAGTATTTGCAAAATTATCTCAATTGGTTTTATATGCGGGAGAAATTTAAACACGAGCGTATGACAGCAGAAAAAATGGCATTGGCTTCCATTCATGACACACATGCCATAAAACAGTACCGCTGCAATAATTTTGCCTGCGAGGTAATTATGGCAACACAAATGTAAACTAGAGCCTAAAATTGATTACTCTCTGCTTTTTATGGGTTTACGGATATTTTCTTCATAAATCCGGTTAATATCTTCTCCGTAGCGTTCGATATGATGCTTGACGATGTTATCCACCAGTCCGCTTACACTAAGCCGTCGGCTACGAACGGAGCGGACAAGGGTTTGAAGTATCTCGTAATTGTCCCTGTCAATATACAAGCCTTGCTGGTTACGCAGTTCGTTCCGGGTAAGGAATACATCTTCGTAATCTGCCGTTCCTACCTCTCCTCTTTCTCTTCGAGAGGTTCAGCCTCTTCGCCTATTGTTTCCCCTTGAGAGGCAGGAGATATGAATTTGGGTATATCCCCATTGCTGCCTGCCACCGATACTTGGCGGATAAATGCACCCGTGTCAATCCTCACTCCGGCATTGCTGCCCGTTTTACTGTCTGTACTGTTATTTTCCTTCATACTGAAATGTTTTTAATGTTATTGTCATTTACCTCTGCACTTCATTATCTATCCCCGCTTATCTGCACGCAAGCGGGCTGTTATCACTGTTTTTATTTGTGTGTAGCTGCTTTTCTCCATGCAAAGAAAGCCAAGAAAAACGGCAGGTTTTTTTCTTGGCCTTAGACGGCGTAAACTGTCTGCTACTGTCCGCTTATCAGGCTCTGTATTAGCTCCAATATCCTCTAACTTTGTCGAGAGGGAGTATAAAGCGATAGGAAACATGGGTATGTTTCAAAAGTCATTCTCCAAATAACGAGTAACCGTTCCGCTTACCATAACGTCCGCCAATCGTGGCGGATTTTATTGTCAACGGACAATAGCAAGAAGAGTTTTTGTCAGCAAAAAATTCCATTTTTTCCTGCCCAAAACTCTTCTTGCCCAAACTGCGGGCTTGGGGAACGGTTCTCCCAAGTCGAACCTTTTAAAAAAAAACGGGATTGCTAATTAAATATACATTTATATATTTGCAGAAAAAAAATAGCTATGAATTGTCCCGAATGCACCTGCGCCCAAAGCGTTAAATCCGGTCTTATCAAGGGTAAACAGCATTATAAATGCAAAGAATGCGGTTGTCATTACACTGTTGAGTTGAAGTCGACCGCCAAACCCCGGTCAATGAAAAGGCAAGCCTTGCATCTGTATCCGGAAGGATTGGGCTTTGGTTCCACAGGGAGACTTTTAGGGGTGAGCAATGTACCGGTCTTGAATTGGATACGTAGTTTTGGGAAAGAGGCTGGGGAACCTGGTTCGGAAAGCCGGGAAACAGGAATGGTTGAAGCAGATGAAATGCATTCTTAATATCGGTTCAAAAAAAACTACCGTTGGATATGGATTGCTGTAGACAGATATGGGAAAAGATTCCTCAACTTCGTTATTGGTGACAGAAGCAATGAAACGGCCAAAGCATTTTGTAAGACCATAAATCACCATGAGATGAAGTATATTGCAAGTGATTACTGGAAGCCCCGTGAGAGCATAATTCCCAGGGAAAAGCATCTGCAAACGAAAGCGGAAACTTTTACCATTGAGGGGTATAAGAGTTTGTTCAGACATTTTTTGGCAAGAATGAGAAGAAAAACCAAATGTTATTCCAAAAACGTAGAGATGCTCAAATTATCCATACTGTTACTTATGCATCATCGTAATGGAACGTTATCTATATTTAATTAGCAATGCCCGATTTTATTCCATTTACCGGTTCCCTCAGGAAAATGAACCACCTCCATCTCCATTCCCGTTTCATTGGCAAATTTCTGTAGTTCATGCTTCCATGGTTTCCCTCTGCTGCTGTTGCTTCCACCTCCATCGGCGGTTATCGGCAGGGAATTCGCATGGTTGTGGTAATAAATACCCATCTCGTACCACCAGTTTCTTATGCCTTGAACGGCAAATTCTGCCGTATCCTTCGTAATACCTGCATTGACCCAGCCTTTGTTCAAGGCCATGTCGCAAATTCCATACGGTAGGGCAACACCTTGCGAACCGGTCAAAAAATCGTATGCGTTTACCTCAACCGGCGTATTTTTGCCATGCCGCTCTACGCCTGTATTCTCAAAGTTTCCTGCCAATTCTCGCTTTTTGGCATCTGCGGATATAACCGGTTGTTGCTCTGATATGTATTCCTTCACCCTGCGGTTAATAAATTCAAATGACTTTGTTGCAATGGTTATTTGTTGATATTCAGCTAATTAGTCATATTGTAGATTTATGTTAAATATATAGTTTTCAAATAGTTAACAAATTCATACCTTATCAAAGGGGAAAAAATACTATTTGTAATTAATTGAAAATAAACACATTACTCGTTGCAACAAAGTCAATTCAAATTGCGAATCCCCGTCAGCATGACCTCTGCCTTCGCAGGTTTTCCGGTTGGCCTGTAAACTAAAACCATGGGCTTTCAAAGAGTCTCCCGTTACCCTATGACTTGCTTCCATTCCCCGTGCTTTTAATGCCGTTGAGACATGACGCAAACTTTTGCCTGCCCGTTGCAGGGGAGACTCGGGTTCGCCCCCCGCATGAGGCTCTATAAACTCTTTGATGTGAATCCATTCTTCTTCGTTTATTTTCTTTTTCCTGCCTCCTCCTTCCTTCCTTAATCTTTCGCCGTTGCTCACTGAGCCGCTAAGCAGTTCCTTTACCCCCTTGCTTATCGTATTGTGAGATATGCCTAACCGACTCTCAAGCAGGAATTTTCCGCCTCGACCAAGGTTCCTGACCGCTAATGCCAAATATATTCGTTTTTGACGTTCATCCAAACAGGGCAGGAATGCCTTTATCTTCTCTACTATGTTCTGCGTTTCATTCATGCGATAAAGATACGAAAATATTTTAATTAGTCAATTTATTCCGTAATAACTACTAAAGTGCATAGTTTTAACTAGCGAGCTTGAAAAATAAATATAAAATTAGGAATTGGAAAAGTTATAACCAAAGTTTGTGTCAACGAGGCAGTTTAAGCATATGGTTAGCAGATTCGGTGATGGAAGAATGGAAACAAGTGAGTAAAAAGAAGAAGGAAGTTGGTGCACAAACCTGTTCAGACAGTATAATCCAATGTTGCCTTTGCCTGTTACTGAAAATCAACTCTCTCTTAAAGCTGCGTCAGAGTACGGGTTTTATCCAAAGTTTGTTTATGCTGATGGGAAAAGCGATTACGCCGTACCTGACTATAATACCCTGTGCCGTCGCCAAAAAAGTCTGCCGGTAGAAATAGAAAATCGGCTGGAATCCGGAGAAAAGACGGGATTGAAGGTTTATGGAGAAGGGGAATGGAAAGTGCGTAAACATGGTTGGTCAATAATGTTGAGCGTTTTTTTTAATACGGTAACTACCGTATCCTTACTGATTTTAAGCACTCGCCCAATATCTCTAACGCCACTGCTGTTAAATGTCATCTCAATTATCTTATCCTTTATTCCTTGCTTTCGAGCCTTTCGAGCATTATAGCGACAGGAACGCTGAAAATATTTTTTACACTCGTTGCAGCGCCAACATTGTTCGCCGGTGCAACTTTTCCCGTTATTTTGCAATTTATGGCTATTGCAATAGGGAAAATGAATTTCTTCTGAATGTATCATCTTTTTTGCAAAGACACTGTTTTTCAGTTAAATTATGACACTACCCCTTATGAACAATTTGTTCCTCAAGAGAAACATCTTCAGCCAAAGAAACATTTATCATAGAGGGATATAATAGTCTTTTCAAACATTTCTTAGCTTGGATGGGACGAAAATCGAAATGCTATTCCCAATGAAAGACAATGTTGGAATTATTATTCGCACTTTTAATGCACTATAGAAATGGTACATTGTCTATCTTAAATTAGCAATGCCAAATTTTACGGTATGTATTTAGTAAAGCCATTTCAGGACAAGACAGTTTTTAATATATTTCCTTTAAATATACGTTTATAAATCTCTATTTTACAAACGCTTACACTATAACGTGGAGTTGGAGGGAGTCGAACCCTCGTCCAAACAAGGAAATCATAAGCTTTCTACATGCTTATCTTTGCTTAATTTTTCTTGCATGAGCAGAACCAAAGCCATCCACTCATACCTTAATCTTCTAAACTTTCATCTAAAATGCGAAGCCATTTCAGACTATCTCCGATATAACTGCACCACTGAACCGGAACACTTCGGAACCACAGTATCCGAGTGATGTCTCGTCCCCATACCTTGTACAAGAATTAAGCTGATCTACTATGCTTCGATCACGCAGCAAGAGCATAATTAGTTTTGCCAGATAAATTTCTGATAACTGAGATTAAAGTGCCAATCATCGATGCACTGCATGCTTACTTACCGTTTCTGCCCGCTGTCAAATCCGGTCAACCCCATAATTTTGTAACAGAATGAAAATCAAAAGAAAAAAGTATTGTTACACGTAACGAGTAACAACCAAATAACAAAAGCACATAAATAACGCCCTTTTAGCTATTTTCTTTAATACAAAGATAGAAAATCTTTATTCACCTTGTTTCGTTTATTAATAAATATTACACAACTTTAACCCATAGTGCGTTTATGCAATGCCTGTTTTTTTAAGTTTTTGTCATTCTTGTTATTTACTTTGTTAGCTGTATCATAGTAAGCGCTATTATTTTAGAAAGAATTCTGTTTTTGAACCCATCAAGGGACTTGGCATAGTTTCTGCAAATCATAAATTGGTCGCAAAGTTGAGAAAATAATGTTTCGATGGCAGATTCAAGTGACTTTGTTGCAACAATAGAAACACCTTAAAACATTTATTGAAGACAAGTAGTAACAGTACTGTTAGAAAACGTAGTCAATGTCTTCTTTTATCCCATCAAAAGCATACAATAGCTGATTTGTCGAAGATTTTTGGTGCAAATCGAAGGACTATCGAACGATGGTTTGCAAGTTGGGTTTTAAAGGGTGTGCAATCACTTTTCATTCAGCCCGGTCGAGGAGTAAAACCCTGTCTAAAAGGTTATGCAAAAGAGGTTTGCGAACAAGTTGATCTTCACGGTTGCAATTTAAAAAATGTGATTTTCTACTTCAAAGAGCAGCATAATATACTTATCTGCAAAAAGACTTTGCAGAATTTTTTAAAAGAAGCTCAACTATAGTTGGAAAAGAGCCCGACTGTCATTAAAGGGCAAACGCAATAAAGAGGAATTTCAACTTAAACAAGCCCAAATAGAGAGTCTTAAATCGCTGGAAGATAGCGGATATATAGACCTTTATTTTGGAGATAAGAACCATTTTGGATTAACACCCAATGTGCCTTACTCTTGGCAAAGAAAAGAAAATCCGATATTATTACCGGCAGCTAAAGGAAGATTTCTAAATGCTATCGGGTTGATGACCCGACAGGGTCAACGCATCAAACACACAAAAAATATAGTTATGAACAGTTTTAGGATTTAAGTATTGCTGGATATGGATTGCTGTAGACAGCTATGGGAAAAGATTCCTCAACTTCGTTATTAGAGACAGAAGCAATGAAACGGCGAAAGCATTTTGGAAGACCATAAATCACCATGAGATGAAGTATATTGCAAGTGATTACTGGAAGCCCCGTGAGAGCATAATTCCCAGGGAAAAGCACCTGCAAACGAAAGCGGAAACTTTTACAGTCGAGGGGTATAAGAGTTTGTTCAGACATTTTTTGGCAAGAATGAGAAGAAAAACCAAATGTTATTCCAAAAACGTAGAGATGCTCAAATTATCCATACTGTTACTTATGCATCATCGTAATGGAATATTATCTATATTTAATTAGCAATATCAATTTACAATAGGTCGCTTTGCGGATAATCATTTTTTTTCACCGGTACAAAGTTTCACCATCGTTTTGTTGGTCGCCATAAAACTAATAAAAACTGGTATAACTTGTTTTCTTTTTGACAAACTAATCAAAAAGAGAAAATCTATTTGGGAATATAATCGCCAATTGCTGCGCGGTTTGTCTCCCATTGGATAGAGGCATCGTCCATTTCTTTTTTATGTTACGATAAGCCGGATAGACGAGTTTTTCAAGTGTCGTATCCTTGGTAAAAACGCCTTTGTTTTTAGTCACTTTAAGGATTGGGCGGTGATAGCCTTCCACCGTGTTGGTGGTATATATAATCCTGCGTATGGCATCCGTATAGAGAAAATAATTACTCGATTTGTGCCAGTCATCCCGCCATGACTTGATGACAAGGGGGTAAGATTCGCCCCATTTCAACTCCAAATTATCCGGTTCATCCTCCGCCTTTTCCCTGCTTACAGCCTGATAAACAGGTTTTAAATCCTTGATAACGGCTTTCTGATTTTTACCGGCTATATATTTCAGAGAGTTGCGTATCTGATGAACGATACAAGTCTGAACTACCGTTGGGGGGAAACACTGGTGATGGCATCCGGGAATCCACTCAGATTATCTGTACAGGCTATCAATATGTCCTTTACTCCCCGTGCCTGTATCGGTTCATACCGACAGCCGGAAATTAGCCCTTTCGCTCTTGGAGATATACATGCCCAAAAGATCCTTATAACCATTGCGATCTACTGCCAATACATTGTAAATGGCTCTGCTTACCGTACGGTTCTTCTCGTCCATGACTTTGTAATGAATAGCGTCCATCCATACGATGGGATACACACTATCCAAGGGACGGGAACGCCAAGACTGTTGTATCTCGGGCAATATCCCGTCGGTTATGGAACCGATGGTTTCGGCCGATACCCGGTTGCTCAAATTTTCCTCCATCCAATCATTTATCTCACGCGTACTGTTGCCCAAAGCATACAGACCCGGGATGCGACCGGCGAGGCCTTCGGCCAAAATCCGCTCCCGTTTCCGTATAAACTCTGGCTCAAAACGAGATTCCCTGTCGCGGGCGTGTGTACGGTTACTTCCCCTAACGAACTCTGAACCTGTTTGCTCGTGTAACCATCGCGGCGATTCCCACTAAGGCGTTCTGTCTTGTCCTAAAATAGTTTTACAAAAAAAAGAGTATAATAACCTTTAAAAAGTAAAGTTATGGTAGATCAAAACGTATATACGCCGGAATTTGCGCGTATGGTAGCTAAATCTTACTACACAAGTGACAAGTCACTAGCTGGAATCGGTAAAGAATTTAAAGTGAAGACCTCTA
>SNRY01000095.1_pt1 | contig 33781 bp, 27 predicted proteins | sample 4693421 | NCBI WGS metagenome assembly SNRY01 (sample SAMN11003215, study PRJNA524138) | termite gut metagenome | isolation source: Bacteroidetes bacterial symbionts from single cell of protist host amplifed... | host: Streblomastix strix ... | reverse complement strand
CATGACATCGGCAGCAGCAGCGATTTTAACTGTTCGTTCGAGGTTGCGTTTGCTTTGTGCCTGCTGCATCTCGGACGAGGTATTGTCGTTCATCACGTTGAGTGCAATTATCCCATTTTTCTGTTTGGGCGCTTTCAAGAGCAAAGCCGTTTCTATCAAATTTTCTATCGTATCGGGATTGGCTATTGAGATCAAAATATTTTCTTCTTCTTTGATTTCTTTTTGTTGTTCCTCAATATTTTCCCTGACAATAATCTTGCGGGCGGCGCGCTCGGTTACCATGGAACTGATAAGGCAGGAAAAGAGAATCATGACTATGGCTCCGTTCAATACGGCATCGCCCAATAAAGGAACTCCGGGAGATATTTCCACTTTATTTCCGATTAACACTACCGCTAAGGCTGCCGCAGCATGGGCATTACTCAAACCGAACATGATAGAACGTTCGTCGGCATACATCCGAAAAGTTTTTTGTGCCAATCGGGCTGATAACCATTTGCTTCCGGTAGCGACTAATATCATTACGATGGTTACTTTCAAAGATTCCCCTCCGGCAAACAAAGCATGTATATTTATTATCATTCCCACTCCGATTAGGAAGTAAGGAATGAAGAGGGCGTTGCCTACAAATTCGATTCGGTTCATCAATGGCGAAAGGGAGGGGATCAACCGGTTGAGCATTAATCCTGCCAAAAATGCGCCTAAAATGCCTTCAAGTCCTGCCAGCTCAAACATGCCACCGCTTAAAAAAACCATAGCCAACACGAAAACGAATTGTGTAATGTTATCTTCATAATGGCGAAAGAACCAACGTCCGAGGCGAGGAAAGAAAAAGATTATCAAGAAAAAGACTACCGCTACCTTAATGGACATCATGATCCAGAATATCTCTGTTGTTTTTTCTCTGTAAAGTCCAACCACAACAGCTAATATCAACAAAGAGAGCATTACGGCTACGGCTGTTCCACCGACAGTAATACTGATACTGCGTAAGCGCGACAGACCATAACGGCTCACAATGGGGTAGGCTATTAATGTGTGAGACCCATACATGCTTGCCAATAGCAGGGAAGTGGTAAAGTTATAGCCGAGTAATGTTCTGCTTGTCCATATTCCTATGAGCGCAGGTATAAAAAAAGTATAGAATCCGAAAGTTAATGCTTTGAAACGGTTTTTCCTGAAATCTTCCAGATTCATTTCTAACCCCGCTAAGAACATGATATAATAGACCCCGACTTTGCCGAAAAGCTCAAAGCTACTGTCATGTTCCAAAATGTGAAACCCGTGTTCACCGATTATCATTCCTGCTAAAATCATCCCGATGATATGAGGAATGTGAATTTTACTCAGTAATATGGGAGCAAACAATATAATGACGAGAACAAGGAAAAATATCCAAGTAGGGTTTGTGATAGGGAGATGCAGACCCATGTCGTTAAACCATTCCATACTACTTCTTAATGTATTTAGTTAATAGCTTCTTTGATACGGACGAGTTTGGATAGTAGTTCTTCTAATAAATGGAGATTTAGCATATTAGCTCCGTCGCTTTTTGCTTTTGCCGGATTTTCGTGTGTTTCGATAAAGATGCCGTCTGCTCCTACGGCTATACCGGCTTTGGCTATGGTTTCTATTAAATGAGGCATACCACCGGTAACTCCATTTGTTTGATTGGGTTGTTGCAAAGAGTGTGTAATGTCCAAAATGACGGGAAATCCAAGACGTTGCATTTCGGGTATGCTGCGATAGTCAACTACTAAATCTTGGTAACCAAACATAGTTCCTCGCTCGGTAAATATAACGTTGTTGTTTCCGGCTTCTACAACTTTGTTTCCCGCAAATTGCATGGCAGAAGGCGATAGAAATTGTCCTTTCTTTATGTTTATCACTTTTCCGGTTTGGGCGGCGGCTAAAAGCAAATCCGTTTGCCGGCAAAGGAAGGCAGGTATTTGCAACACATCAACGTATTCCGCAGCCATAGCGGCTTCGTTGCATGAATGAACATCGGTAACAGTGGGTATGCCGAATGTTTCGTTTACTTTTCTTAGTATCTTTAAGGCTTTTTCATCACCGATTCCCGTAAAAGAATCCAAGCGTGAACGGTTTGCCTTTCGGTATGATCCTTTAAAGACATAAGGAATTTTCAGTTTACTGGTTATCGCAACTACTCGTTCGGCGATGCGCATTGCCATATCCTCGCCTTCTATGACGCAAGGACCGGCTAAGAGGAAGAAGTTATTACCGTATTTTAAATCTTTGATATTCATGGGCAAATAGTTTTTAATCTGGAATAATGATTGTAATTGCTTCCGGCCAGATACTTACCTCTATGGGATAGTGTTTGGGTAACAAGCGACCATCCAAGCTAATATCGGCATTACGTGCGGAACAGAGTTTTACTTTTTTTGTACGGTATGATTTTACTACTTTATGATTGAGAATCCTACCTTGGACGAGCATCCATAAACCGGAAAAAATCTCCAATAAATCGGGACGATAAATTACCGAAACATCCAACCAGCCATTGTAAGGAACAGCGCTCGGCGTTTGACCATAACCATTGGCATTTCCTATACATACAGTCATGATGCGCCCTTGAATACGTTCGTTGTTAACCTTGAGGCGCATCCGGTATAATTTTCTTTCAAAAAATAACAACAGAAGCGCTGCTGCAAGGAGAGAGATGTGTTTTATTCCCCAAAATCGTTTAGTCTGATCGTTAATTTGCACAATGCGCGCTCCCAAACCAATATTAACCGCATTAAGGAAATAACGTTGTTCGCGTTTCTTTTCGACGTAATAGCTGCAATAACCAATATCTATCTTTTTCCGGCGATTGTTAATAATCCAATCTATCGCTTTCTTGTAATCGTCAATGCTGAGTCCCCAATACTTGGCAAAGTCATTCCCGATACCATTGGGAATTATGCCGATAGCAATGTCCTTTTTGTTTTCGGCATTTGAGTTCATTATGCCGTTGATGGCATCGTTCAATGCTCCGTCTCCACCTACCACCACGATAGTACGGTAGCCATTGTTTGCCAAAAGTTTTGCCAAACGTTCCACCGATCCGAAACCTTCGGATTGTATGTAGTCGTAAATGAGTTTCTTGCTGTCCATATAGTCCTTAATTGCCTGCCACCGCTTTTGGACTTTGCGTGTGCCGGCTTTCGGATTATAAATAACGCCCCATCTTTCCATAATTTCCTCCTATTAAGGTTTCTATCTCTTTTAACTCTTTTACCCAATGTATCACAAACCCTTTGCGCTCCATACCTCGAAACCATGTCATTTGCCTTTTGGCAAATTGATGTATGGCAATTTCCAACCGCTTGAACATTTCTTCGTAAGTAAGCCGTCCCATGATAAACAAAGTTAAGTATTTGTATTCTAATCCGTAGTAAATCAGTTCTTCGGGTTTTATGCCGTCGTTCAGCAGCGTTTTTACTTCATCTATCATGCCTTTCTCCAAACGTTGACGCAAGCGATCGGTTATTTTCCGACGACGAAATTCTCTATCTATATCTAACCCAATAATCAGACTCCTTATAGGAGGAAATTCTCGACACGAACAATCGTTTGCGGTATAATATTCTTCTATCTCGATGGCGCGAATAGCGCGTTTGGCAGTATCTATGTCGGTAGAATTATGCAGCGTTTTGTATGTACGAAGGATGGCAGTCAGTTCATCCAACGATTTACCGGAAAGTTGGGTACGTAATTCCGGATTTTCCGGTGCGAAAACCAGTTTGTATCCTTTCAATACGGATTCAATATACATACCTGTTCCGCCACATAAAATCGGCAATTTATCTTTTTCCTTAATAGAGTGGTATGCTTTCAAAAAATCCCGCTGATATTCGAAAACATTGTATTTATACCCGGGTTCGGCAATGTCAATAAGGTGATAAGGTATTTGTTTGCCGTTGATTATATAGTCGTCCAAATCCTTGCCTGTTCCCAGATTCATCCTGCGATAGATTTGACGGGAATCGGCGCTGATGATTTCAGTGTTCAATTTGTATGCCAATGCTGTGGCAAACTGTGTTTTGCCAGAAGCTGTTGGTCCCAGTATCGTTATCAAATCATAGTTGAGCATGATTGCTGACATTTTATGTGTACAAAACTATGCAAAAATTCTCAATCTTTGGATATATCATTTATATACTAACCCGTAGTGCATTTAAAGTAAAAGTTAATTTAAGAAGTTGCTCAGGAGTAAAAATGTTAATTTAGTCGTCTTTGTATCAAAAGTCACAGAAAAATCAAGTCTTTGGATCAATTTCAACGGATGTTCCGGAGAGATGCTTCTTGAAAAACTTTTACCGGCATTGCCTGTAGCAAGGCAACTTATAGGATGGCAAGGTATGCTTTACTCCTGCTAAGGGCAATGCTATGATGTAGCTATGCAAGAAAAGATAATTTATGAAGCAGGATTTAATTTTTTTTGTAGATTTGCCTCTGAGATTCAGAGCATAATCATTACGGACGCTTATTGCCGGCGATTCTGCACTTTACAAATAATAATCATGAATTCATTTGTTGCATTTGTAAAAAAAGAGTTTTATCATATTCTGCGCGACAAACGTACCATGCTTATCCTCTTGGTAATGCCTGTTGTACAAATAATACTTTTCGGATTTGCCGTTACCACCGAAGTGAATAATGTGCAGGTTGCCATATTCGATCCTTCCAAAGACGTATCCACGCAACAAATCGTTGAACGATTCGAAGCAAGTAACTATTTCACGGTTACTCACATACTTTCAAAACCCGAAGATATAAACCATATTTTCAAAGAAAAAAGAACCAATCTTGTTATCGTCTTCAGTGAAAGATTTAATGAAAACCTCCTATCAACAGGAGAAGCTGCTGTACAACTCATTGCTGACGCTACGGATCCCAATTTGGCAACCCTACTTACGGGATATGCTACCAACATCCTCCTCTCTTATCAACAAGAGTTGATGAATCAATATACCATCCCTTTCCAAATCTTGCTGGAAACTAAAATGCTCTACAACCCCCAAATGAAAAGTGCATACAACTTTGTGCCTGGTGTAATGGGACTTATATTAATGTTGATATGCGCCATGATGACCGCTATTGCCATTGTCCGTGAGAAAGAAACGGGAACGATGGAGGTTTTGCTTGCTTCACCCGTAAAGCCGATATACATTATCATTGCCAAAGCTGTACCTTATTTTTTCCTTTCCATCATCAACCTTACCACTATTATCCTTTTGGCTGTTTTTGTTTTGGGAGTTCCGATAACAGGCAGTCTCTTCTGGTTGATAGTAATATCTTTGTTATTTATCGTTGTTTCTTTGTCATTAGGCTTGCTGATTTCCACATTGGTAAAGACGCAAGTTGCCGCCATGCTGATTTCCGGAATGGCTTTGATGATGCCGGTCATATTTTTTTCAGGACTCCTGTTCCCCATAGAAAGCATGCCTACTCTACTGCAATGGCTGTCGGGTATTATGCCGGCACGGTGGTATATTGCCGCCATAAGAAAACTGATGATACAAGGAGTAGAAATCATATACTTATCGAAAGAACTGTCTGTCCTTGTAGCAATGGCTTTGGCGTTACTCGTCGTAAGCATAAAGAAATTGAACGTCAGACTTAACTGAATCCGGCTATGATCAAGTTTCTATTAGAAAAAGAATTTAAACAGCTTCTCAGAAATTCTTTCCTTCCGAAGCTGATTATCGGTCTGCCCATAATGGTGTTGCTTGTATTTCCTTGGGCTGCTAATCAAGAGATAAAAGATATAAACCTCAGCATAGTAAACAACGATCTTACCGGCTATTCCGAAAGGTTGATACAAAAAATAACTTCCTCCGGCTATTTCCGGTTGACAAACCTTTCTTTCTCCAACGCTGAGGCTTTACACAGTATAAAAGCAGGTGAAGCAGACATCATTTTGGAAATTCCAAAAGACTTTGAACGTAATCTAACTACGGAAGGCATTAGCCGTATGATGATTTCCGCCAACGCTGTGAACGGTATCAAAGCCGGATTAGGCTCTTCTTACCTTTCTGCCATAATAAAAGAATATGCAGATGAATTACAGAAAAAATCCGCCGTATCTTTTGCTATATCTACTCCCATTCCTATAATAAATATTGCGACGTACAATCAATTCAATCCTCATTTGGATTACAAAATTTTCATGATTCCCGCCTTCATGGTCATGCTCTTAACTATCATAACCGGCTTTCTTCCCGCCTTAAATATTGTGAGTGAGAAAGAAACCGGTACTATTGAACAAATAAACGTAACACCCGTAAAGAAATTCACTTTCATCATAGCCAAGCTTATTCCCTATTGGACAATAGGATTCCTGATTTTGACAATATGCTTTATTTTGGCGGCGTTGATTTACGGACTATCCCCAGTTGGAAATATAGCAAGCATCTATTTGTTTACTGCTATTTATATCTCGGTAGTATCCGGATTGGGTTTGGTCATCTCCAATTACTCAAATACCATGCAACAAGCCATGTTCATTATGTTCTTCATTGTAATCATCCTAATTCTGATGAGCGGATTGTTCACTCCTGTGGAAAGCATGCCGAATTGGGCGCAAACAATTACGATACTCAATCCGTTGAAATATTTCATTCAAGTGATGAGAGCCGTGTACTTGAAAGGGAGCGGAATAGAAGAATTGACCACGCAACTCGTTGCATTGGTGGTATTTGCCGTGGGGCTGAATGTATGGGCGGTGAGAAGTTACCGGAAAAGGGGATGATTTCCGAATCATCTTGTTTTCCATTGTGTCTGCAAATAGAGTAGGGTATGCCTTGTCCCTACATTCTCATTTTCAATAGGGTTGTTGATAGGAATATCGCTGACAGGGTGAATCGCAAGAGAGAAGGTGTATCATGTACTAAGGGTTGTAAATTAAGAATAAATTATCAACCGGAAGGTTTTTTAAATAATCTATAAAATCGTTATATTTGTTGCGAAAAAATAAATGAATCAAGTATCCTAGTTCCTCCCGTTAACACAAAAATAGAATGAAATATAATTTTGATAAAATTATTTCTCGCCGACATACTAATTCCTCTAAATGGGATTCTGCCGGAGATGATACTATTTTACCGATGTGGGTGGCAGACATGGATTTCATGACCGCTCCGCCTATAATCGAAGCCTTGATAAAAAGAGCGCAATATGGTATCTTTGGTTATACAAGAGTCCCTGACGCCTACTACGAAGCCATTATCGGATGGTTCAGCAGACGATACGGTTTTGAGATACAAAAGCCATGGATACTTTTCACTACGGGCGTTATTCCTGCACTTTCCGCTATAATCAGAGCGTTAACCGTTCTCGGCGACAAAATAATCATACAATCGCCCGTATATAATTATTTCTATACCATCATTCGCGAAAACGAACGTGAGGTTACTCCTAATGACCTTGTGTATGAAAACGGAACTTATACCATCGACTTTGCCGGATTAGAGAAAATAGCTGCCGACCCCAAAGCCAAACTCCTGTTACTTTGTCATCCCCATAATCCGGTAGGACGAGTATGGACAAAAGAAGAACTGGAAAAAATTGGAGATATTTGCTTTCGTAACGAAGTAACCGTTATTTCCGACGAAATACATTGCGATTTTGTATATCCGGGTCGTCGGCACATTCCCTTTGCCTCTATAAATCCGGAATTTCTACGCCGTTCCGTAACCTGCACTTCTCCAAGCAAAACGTTCAATATAGCAGGACTGCAAGTAGCCAATATCTTTGTTGGCGATAGCGATATTAGAGAACGTATCCACAAAGTGCTAAGCAGGGGTAAAATATACGATGTCAATTCTTTCGCCGTAAACGGATTGATTGCCGCCTACAATGAAGGGGAAGATTGGTTACAACAACTATTAATCTATTTGTATGAAAATTACCTGTTCTTAAAAGAATTTCTCGCAACTAATCTACCTCAACTAAAAGTAATCCCTCTCCAAGCAACTTATTTAGTATGGCTTGATTGTTCTGCATTAGGTAAATCAAGCAAAGAAATAGCCGGTATATTATTGAACGAAGGGAAATTATGGTTGAACGAAGGAATCATGTACGGTACAAACGGTGATTCTTTTATGCGTATTAATATAGCTTGTCCCCGACCGTTGCTCAACGAAGGACTTAACAGGATGAAACAGGCTCTCAGTCCATATATACGATAAACCTACATTAATAATTTTTCAATTCGGGATAGCTGATGCGAGTATGATAAATCGTTTTTAACTTCTCTTTAAATACGGTCTTTATCGTACTTATGTCTTTAAAAGTAAGGGGACACTCCTTGAAAAAGCCCTCTTGTATTTGTGCATCTATAATCTTTTCCACCATGATGCTGATGCTATCGTCCGTATATTCGAAAAGACTTCGCGAAGTAGCTTCTACGGCATCAGCCATCATCAAGATGGCAGTTTCTCTTGAAAACGGATTAGGTCCCGGATACGTAAATAGACTTTCTTCCGGTTCTTCATCCGGATGTTCGTTTTTCCAAGAAACATAAAAGTACTTCGTTTTTCCCTTTCCGTGATGGGTACTAATGAAATCTTTTATTGCTTGAGGCAAATTATCCTTTTCTGCTAAATGCAAACCATCTGGCACATGGTTAATCACCACATGTGCACTTTGCTCATAATCCAATGTGGAATGCGGATTAAATCCACTTTGGTTCTCGGTGAAAAAAGCGGGATTCTCCATTTTCCCGATGTCATGATACAATGCTCCCGTACGCACCAATTGACTTTTTGCTCCGATATGTATGGCTGCTTCGGCAGCCAAGTTAGCCACCTGCATAGAATGTTGAAATGTACCCGGCGCCTCTTCAGACATTCGTCGCAGCAAACGATTGTTGATATTGGACAGTTCTACCAATGCTATGTTCGACGTAAAACCAAATACTTTTTCCAATATAAACAATAATGGATAAACAAACAACAGTAATAAAGCATTAACCACAAAACAAAGATAAGTATGCAAATTAAGTATTGAAAAAACATCATTTCCTTTTACCAACCCATACGCACAGAAAGTTAACATATAAGTAAGCATAATAAAAAGAGACATTTGAATCAATTGTGAACGTTGTGATAATTCCCGCAAACCGAAAATCGAAACCAAACCGGCACACAATTGAAACAAGACAAATTCATACGGAAGACTGACAGTAATAGAACATATCAATATCGTAACCACATGTGTCATAAACGCCGTGCGCGAATCCAGAAACACCCTGATGATAATAGGAATCATAGTGTATGGAATGATATACACATTGAAAAAATTCAATGAAGTAATCACGCAATAAAACACTACCAAAACAAAAAGCAACAGTACACTCCTCCTGTATTTACGTTCATAATAGCATTTGCGGAACAATTCAAGGTAAGTCATCAAAAAAAGCACGAGCAAACACGTAAATAATATTTGCCCCACAAGAACTAAATGCTTTTGACCGGGCGATTCACTACGTATGTCAACTTCCTTACGCAAAGATTCCAAGATAGCATAAGTTTGTTCATTGATAATTTCCCCTTTGTCTATGATTTTCTGCCCGCTTTGCACCCTGCCACTCATCTGAGAATAAGCGGTAAATACTTTCTCTTTAGCAGCTACTGTGCGATGTTCATCTAAAATCAAGTTAGGTAAAAGATATTCTTTAAACGGATACTTATGCAAAAGGTCTTTTCTATAGTAACGGGAAGTATCCGGAGAAAAAACATATTCATAAGCCTCTTTGACTGTAAAAAGATTGACAACTTTTCTGTTTAACGTTCTTTTGTCAACTAATTGAATAGAAACGGTACCGTCCTTTTGCAATCTTTTTGCATCTTCTACCGAAACAATCCCTGTTTCATATACTTTTTCGAGTCGCTTTTTAAAATAAGCCATGTCCTCTGTAGAAAGGAAAAACGAACGGAGTAGATCATCACTTTTTTCAAACCTCTCAAAAACTTCTTTTTCTACGCTCCTATCGCGTTGATAATAAGGTTGAAGAAAAGCCCTAATACTATCTTGCTCCCGCTTAATCGTAGCTTCATTTTTATAAATAGGAAAATCAAATGTTGCTATTAATGATTCGTACTTCCATGGTTTATTAATATCGAAATGATAATTAAACTCACTTTCGCGGGATAGGAAATATACAATCAGAGAAATAGTCGCAACAAATATTAGACACTTATATATCCAGTCTTTGCGTGTATTTCCTTCCTCACTGTTTTTTGCCATTATTCTTGAAATTTTTGCTAAAATACGAAAAAATAGAAAAGATATAGAATTTGTTTAAATCTTATTTAAAAAGTTCTCATAGTGCATATAAAGTAGAAGTCAATTTAAGGTGTTGTTCACGACTAATCAATTAGACGAGTATGGCATTGTTTAACCTGAAATGTTTCGATTTGCAGTAAGGTAAGGGCAGGATACCTTGCCTCTACCTCTAAATGCACTACGGATAATCTATTAATCAAAAAACAAACCGTTGCATTGAGTAGTTGAATCTACGCGCCCTCACGTTTACAACGAACTAATTGCTCGCACCGTATTTTTGTGTAACATGCGCCATTTTTTTGTGTGGTTTGTTGAATTTTATTGAGGAAGTCAGAGGGGTCAAAACCGGGCAATTTTTTGTATAAAAACAGGCTGTTTTTTGGGTTTTTGGTCAAATTTGGTCAAAAATGGGCAGGAAATGGGCAATTTTTTGAAGATGGTTTTTTTCTGTAAGTCCGTATTAATCGGTGTTTTGAAAGCCAAAAGGGTATAAAAGGGAACATTCCGAAATTTTTTTTTTTCTGTGAATTTGTTTGACTCCGGACGAATGGTTTGTCCGGTATTTTTATATCCTTGGGAAGGGTGGCGTACCCCGCCCCTGCGCCTGTACGTTTATGCGGTGGTTTCGGGTATGTCTGCTTTTTTTGGGGTGTCATGGGTTGAATTTAATTGACAAATGGGGGTCAAAAACGATGAATTTTCTTTCGTAATTCATTGATAATCAATAGCAAAAAATTGAAAAACGAGCTATCGTATAATTCGCTGATAATTAGTGATATAGGCGAGGGTTGGGGTTTTTCAAAAATTTATTGTTCATTTATTTTACTGTGGGTTGTCAATAAATTGTCAGGTTATTCCGGTCTAAGGGGCAGGGTATGCCTTGCTCCGTCTCATGCGAGTTTTTTGTATCAGTCTGTCAAGGAACGCTTTCGGGCAACCACAAGGGGTTGCCCCCTGCAAGTTCTGTGGATTCCCTGCCGTCTGCCGGTATGGATAATGACGCAGGCAAATTGTGCCATTACCTACGGAAGACAGGGTTCCGTATTGGTTTACGGATACAAAATTAATAAAATAATTGAATCAGGCAAGCATTATGCTTGCAAAGTTATGCTTGAATTTCTTATTGGATATATTTTTAACCTCTCATTCATTGAAAACCCAGAAAGAAACTTAATTTTGAAGAACTTTTTCGTGTGTTCTACAAAATGCTAACTAATAAAGTTGCATTTAATACTTGAATCTACGAGTCCAAAAAATATAAAATATTTTTGTCGATTACGAAGAAATGCTCTAACTTTGCGAACTACTTATAGAGATGTGTGAAAGTGTGCAAACAAATTCTATTTTCTCTAAATAAGTTAATTCTTCTTGCGTTTGAAGAAAGTTAATGAATAGTGATTTTTTAGTAGTAACATAATAAAAATAAATTTAAGAGGTGAATACTTTAAGTTACAAAACCATTTCTGCGAACAAAGCAACTGTAACCAAGGAATGGGTTATCGTTGACGCTACCGATCAAGTGTTGGGGCGTTTGGGAGCGAAAGTTGCGAACCTGTTGAGGGGGAAACACAAACCAAATTTTACTCCTCACGTTGATTGCGGTGATAATGTGATTATTATCAATGCGAACAAAGTAAAATTGACCGGTAACAAATGGAATGATAGAGTATATTTGTCATACACCGGATATCCCGGCGGTCAGAGAGCAATGACTCCTGCACGTCTTCAAGCTAAACCTGACGGTGATTACAGGTTGTTGAGGAAAGTGATAAAGGGTATGCTTCCGAAAAACAGATTAGGGGCTCAATTATTGGGTAATATGTATGTCTATTCCGGAAGTGAACACAAACATGCCGCTCAAAGTCCAAGGTCAATTGATATAAATTTGTTTAAGTAAACTATATGGAAAGAATAAACGCATTAGGTCGGCGTAAAAGTGCGATTGCACGTATATACCTTACTGAAGGTACAGGAAAAATAACGATTAATAAAAGAGATATTACTCAATATTTTCCTTCAAGTATTCTCCAATATGTGGTGAAACAACCGTTAAACAAGCTTACTGTTGCCGAAAAATACGATATTAAAGTCAATTTATGTGGTGGGGGAGTTACCGGTCAGTCTCAAGCATTACGTTTGGCTATTGCCCGCGCATTAGTGAAAATTAATCCTGACGATAAGAAAGCTCTTCGCTCTGAGGGTTTTATGACGCGTGACCCACGTGCTGTTGAACGTAAGAAGCCAGGTCGTCCGAAGGCACGGAAAAGATTCCAATTCAGCAAACGTTGATTCGGCTATTTTAGTTTGTGAATGTATAAGTTTTCAGTAATAACTTTGGTTTATTTAGAAACTTATCCACTCAAAAATTAAAAGCTTAACATACCAAGGTCTGTTTAGTATCTAAATTGTCGGGACTCTTTTATTATAGGCTACCCGATAGTTGGTTTTAAAAACAAAAAAGAAAGTAAACAATTTAAAGAAAAAACAATGTCAAGAACCAATTTTGATGCGTTATTAGAAGCCGGTTGTCATTTCGGGCATCTTAAAAGAAAGTGGAACCCCGCAATGGCTCCTTATATTTTCATGGAACGCAATGATATTCATATCATTGATCTTCATAAAACCGTTGCAAAAATAGATGAAGCTGCTGAAGCTTTGAAAAATATTGTAAAATCGGGAAAGAAGATTCTTTTTGTTGCTACTAAAAAACAGGCAAAACAAATTATTGCCGATAAAGCTACAGTTATTAATATGCCTTATGTGATTGAACGTTGGCCAGGTGGTATGTTAACTAATTTTCCTACCATTCGTAAGGCTGTTAAGAAGATGGCTACTATTGATAAATTAACTAATGATGGTACTTATGCCAACCTTTCCAAAAGAGAAATTCTTCAGATTTCACGCCAACGTGCAAAATTGGAAAAGAATTTGGGTTCTATTGCTGATTTGAATCGCTTGCCTTCCGCACTTTTCATTGTTGACGTAATGAAAGAACATATCGCCGTTCGTGAAGCCAATCGTTTGGGTATTCCTGTGTTCGGTATTGTTGATACGAATTCTGACCCTACGGATATTGATTTTGTAATTCCGGCTAACGATGATGCCACAAAATCCATTGAAGTAATTCTTGACGCTTGCTGTACCGCTATAGCAGAAGGTCTTGAAGAAAGGAAGGTTGAAAAAATTGATTTGGAAGCTGCCGGTGAAACATCAGCGAACAAAGGCAGGAGAAAAGCGACCAAAGCACGACTTGATAAATCTGACGAAGAAGCCATTAATGCCGCCAAGGCAGCTGCTTTTTTGAAAGGAGATGAAGAAGCATAAGGTAGTAAATTTAAATTATTAACTAAGAAAATTATGGCTGTTACAATGGCAGATATTACCCACTTGCGTAAAATGACAGGTGCCGGTATGATGGATTGCAAAACTGCTTTAACGGAGTCCAATGGCGATTTTGAAAAAGCGGTAGAAATTATACGTAAAAAAGGACAAGCCGTGGCTGCGAAACGTTCTGATCGGGATGCTTCAGAAGGCTGTGTGTTGGCGAAAACCGATGGCAACTATGCTGCCATGATTGCATTGAAGTGTGAAACCGATTTTGTAGCCAAAAATGCTGATTTTATAGCTTTAACTACCGAAATTCTTGACTTGGCTATTGCCAACAGGAGCGTCGACATCGAAGCTGTAAAGAGATTGCAGTTAGGAAAAGATACCGTAGCCGATGCAGTTGTCAATCGTAGTGGTATTACCGGAGAAAAAATGGAATTGGATGGTTACTCTTTTGTTGAAGGACAGACTACAACCGTTTATATTCATCCGGGTAATAAGTTAGCTACTATGATTGCTTTGAATCAGGCAGGTATTGATGCGCAAGTAGCTCGTGAAGTTGCCATGCAGGTGGCAGCAATGAATCCTATTTCCATTGATCCGGCAAGTGTTCCTTCAGAGGTGCTTATTCGTGAGAAACAAATTGCAGCCGATAAAGCTCGTCAAGAGGGTAAACCCGAAAATATGATTGAAAGAATTGCAGAAGGACGCATCGGCAAGTTTTACAAAGAGGCTTGTTTGTTGGAACAAGAATACATAAAGGATGGAAAATTAACGGTTGCTCAATTTTTGGATAATCATAGCAAAGGGCTTACGGTTACCGCTTTTAAACGTTTTACATTGAATGCCGAATAAAAAAATGAATATTTAAAGAAAGACCTCCCTGGAAACATTCGGAGGTTTTTTTATGTGTATTCGTTTTTCGACTCATTTATTCCATATTTCCCACGCAGCAAAAGCTTGCAATATTAACATTTCCAATCCATTTTGGGTAACAGCTCCTTTGGCTTCTCCTTTTTTCATAAAAAGAGTATTGTTGGGATTGTACAGTAAATCGTACAACAGGTGGTGTGGGGTAAGTTTATCGTAGGGAATATCGGGACATTCATTCTCTTTGGGATACATACCCACAGGCGTACAATTTACGATAACAGAATATTCTTTTATTGCTTTCATACGAATATCCGAATAAGTAAGCAGGTCTTTACCCGGAGTGCGTGAAACAAACTTTGATTCTACGTTTAATTTCTTTAATCCGTGAAATACCGCTTTTGCTGCGCCACCCGTACCCAATATCAATGCGTGTGTATGATGGGGCTTCAATAAGGGTTCGATAGATTGTGTGAAACCAATGATATCCGAATTGTGTCCTATTAGCTTTACTTTTCCTTTTTGACGAATTATTTTGATTACGTTTACCGCTCCGATAGCCTTCGCATCCTCATCCAAATCATCAAGAAACGGTATGACCTGTTCTTTATAAGGAATTGTTACATTCATTCCACATAAATTAGGATTTCCTTCGATGATATCCATAAAATCTTCAATTCGAGGAATCTCAAAGTTAATATATTCGGCATTAATTCCTTCCGTACGAAATTTATCATTGAAAAAATCGCAGGAAAACGAATGTCTCAACTGTTTGCCAATTAAACCGTATTTCTGCATAACTAATAATTGATAATAAAACAATTATTTATTTGCTGTATAAAGGGTACAGATGCCAAACGTCAGTTGCCGGAAAGAGACTTTGCTAAATCCGGCTTGTGTTATGATATTTTTCATCGCTTCATCCTGTGGAACAGCTTTAATTGATCGAGGCAGGTATTTGTAAGCATTACTATCTTTAGAAAGTAATTTGCCAAAAAAAGGGATGACTGTTTTGGAATACCAAACATACAACTGCTTTATAGGGAAATGGTCAGGGGTGCTCAATTCAAGAATGACCAGACGACCTTCCTTCTTCAGTACACGATACATTTCCGACAAACTTTTATCCAAATCTTCAAAATTTCTAATCCCGAAAGCAATTGTAATAGCGTCAAAAAAATCATTGTCAAACGACAAAGAGGTACAGTCTTCTTTTATAAAATGAATTTTATCGGACAGACTTTTTTTCTTCGCTTTTTCTTTTCCTATATTTATCATCCCTTCGGAAATATCTGTCCCGATAAGGAGTTCAGGATGAAGTTCACGTTGAATCAAAAGAGCAAAATCGCCTGTACCGGTCGCTGCATCCATAATGCGTTGCGGACGAAACGGTTTTAGCCAAGCAATAGCTTTCCTCCGCCATTGTTTGTCTATACCTCCTGACAAGATATGGTTCAGCCGGTCGTAAACAGGTGCGATATAGTCGAACATTTGTTCTATTTGTTTACTCTTTTTGCCGTCGTTCCCATAAGGCATGATATGTTCTTGCGGATAATTCATTTTTTAAAATACCTTGTCATATTCTTTTCAATGCGAGCGGATACATCTTCGAAAGTTGCTTTGATAAACTTTTCACCCACAATATGTTCATAGAGTTCAATGTAACGTTCGGATACGGAATTAACATACTCGTCAGTCATTTCAGGAATCTGTTGTCCTTGTTTTCCCATGAACCCGTTGTTTATCAGCCATTGGCGTACAAATTCTTTGGATAGTTGCTTTTGCGGTTCGTTTTTAGCGAACTTTTCTTCGTAACCTTCGGCATAGAAATAGCGAGAAGAATCCGGCGTATGAATTTCATCTATCAAATATATTTTGCCTTCTTTCTTTCCAAATTCATATTTGGTATCTACCAGAATGAGTCCTTTCTCGGTAGCTATTTCCATTCCCCTTTGGAAAAGAGCGTAGGTGTACTGTTCCATTAACTCGTAATCTTCCTTGCTGATGATATTTTGTTCGATGATTTCTTTTTTGGAAATATTTTCATCGTGTCCTGTGTCGGCTTTTGTCGTTGGAGTAATGACAGGAGTGGGGAATTTTTGGTTTTCCTTCATACCTTCGGGCAGTATCACTCCACAGAGCAAACGACATCCGGCTTGATATTCACGCCACGCACTTCCGGTGAGGTATCCACGTATAATCATTTCTATAGGGAAACCCTGACATTTTATACCGACAGTTACCATTGGGTCGGGAGTTGCTATTTTCCAGTTGGGGACAATATCTGCTGTGGCATCAAGAAATTTAGAAGCGATTTGGTTCAATACTTGACCTTTGAAAGGAATCCCTTTGGGAAGGACTATATCAAATGCCGAAATACGATCGCTTGCTATCATGACGAGAAGTTCGTCGTTAATGTTATAGACATCACGTACTTTCCCGTGATATATGCTTTTTTGTCCCGGAAAGTTAAATTCTGTTTTTATTAACGTCTTACTCATTGTATTGTATTTAATTCTTTTTCGTAAGCATCTACTATGCGTTCCACTAATTTATGACGAACAATATCTTTTTTATTTAGTTCGACAAAACCAATACCTTTTACATTTTTTAAGATGTTCATCGATTGTATTAATCCTGATTTTTGCGACGGTGGAAGGTCTATTTGCGTAATATCGCCTGTTACAATCATTTTGGTATTCATTCCCATACGAGTTAAAAACATCTTGATTTGCTGTGTTGTTGTATTTTGTGCTTCATCAAGAATTACCACTGCATCGTTCAACGTTCTACCACGCATAAATGCCAGCGGAGCTATTTGAATGATATTTTGCTCCATATAATCTTTCAACTTGGTTAATGGAATCATATCTTGCAATGCATCATATAAAGGTTGTAAATACGGGTCTATCTTTTCTTTCATATCGCCGGGGAGAAAACCGAGTTTTTCACCGGCTTCCACAGCCGGACGACTGAGAATAATTTTCTTTATTTCTTTATTTTTCAATGCACGTATAGCCAAAGCTATTGCTATATATGTTTTTCCCGACCCTGCCGGACCAATGGCAAATATCAAATCGTTCTTGTCATATTCCTCCACTAACTTTAATTGATTTTCACTTCGAGGAACAATCGGTTTGCCGGTTACACCGAATACAATTACATTTCCTTGTTTTTCACCCTGAGGAGTGTTTCCTTTTACTATGTCAATGATATTATCTTCGTTCAACGAGTTGTATTCAGTACAATATTTTTCTAATTTGACTATGCTTTCTTCGAAAATACATAGTTCTTCTTCATCGCCTTTCACATTGATTACATTTCCTCGTGCCACAATACGCAATTTGGGATAGAGCATCTTTATTAATTGCATATTGATGTTGTTAATACCGTAAAAAACAGCCAAATCGGTATCTTCAAGCATTATCAGTTTTTCTATCATCAAATCTGTTTAAAAGAGGTTCTCTTTTACATATAAAATTATTTCCACTTTCAATTTGGAACATGGGTATGTGAATAATCACACATTGTTTTTATTAATTCCCGTGTTTTCCGTTTGTTGTGTTTTTTTGCCTTGTTTATTGGAAAAGTTAAAATAACTTTATTGCGATATGAATGGCAAATTTAGATAAAAATCCTGAATATTAATACGTACAATTTTGTTGAACTAATTTTCTTTTTTTTGAATAGAAGATGGATTGTTTTATTATACCCGATAAGCACTTTTATAAATACTTGTTAAGCATGATAGGGAAGAAAGAAAAGCGCCTAACCTTTATTTTCTTAAAAACGAAAATATTCTTATTTTTGCAGTTAGAACGTTAGAAGAAATTCATCAATGAACTGTTAACACTCATGATACGGACGAAGCTGAAGGGTATGGGAGTTGCGCTGATTACTCCTTTTAAAGAAGATGAAAGCGTTGATTATAAAACGCTGGTACGAATGACGGATTATCTGATTCAGAATAACACAGATTTTTTGTGCGTATTGGGTACAACAGCCGAAACCCCTACGCTAACGGAAGAAGAAAAAAGAATAATTAAAGAAACAGTAGTTGAACGTGTTAATGGAAAAGTTCCTGTGGTGTTGGGAGTCGGTGGAAATAATACCCGTGCCGTAGCCGACTCTTTACAAAAGGATAATTATAGGGGAATAGACGCCATTTTGTCTGTAACACCTTATTATAATAAACCGACGCAAGAAGGTCTTTACCAACATTATAAAGTGGTATCCGAAGCTACGGATTTGCCAATAGTTTTGTATAATGTCCCCGGACGCACAGGAGTAAATATGACGGCTGAAACCACCTTACGGATTGCCTACGATTTTAAGAACGTAACAGCTATTAAAGAGGCTTCCGGCATTATTACCCAAATGGATGATATAATTAAAAACAAACCTGCTGATTTCAATGTTATATCCGGAGACGACGCTATGACTTTTCCATTGATCACATTGGGAGCTGTGGGGGTAATATCTGTCATTGGGAATGCTTTTCCGCGTGAATTTAGCCGTATGACTCGTTTAGCTCTTCAAGGAGACTTTGCCAATGCATTGACTATTCATCATACGTTCACGGAATTGTTCAATCTTTTGTTTGTTGATGGAAATCCTGCGGGTGTGAAATCGATGTTGCATGCAATGGGTATGATTGAAAATAAGCTCCGTTTGCCGTTGGTTCCAACAAGAATAAAAACATTTGAGGAAATCCGGAGAGTATTGAAAGAGTTGAATATTAAGTGTTAAGAGATTTACATATAAAAAAGGACAATAGAGTGAAAGATTTTTTACGATTTACGTTTGCGACGATTATAGGTATTGTGGTAACGAGTATTATTTTGGTTTTTATCGGTACAGTCGTACTGGTTAGTGTAGTTTCTTCGGATGATACAGAAACAATAGTCAGAAAGAATTCCGTATTGATGCTCGACTTTAACGGAGAACTTGTAGAGCGTACCGCAGAGAACCCTCTTGACATACTTTTGGGTAGTAATGAATTTAATACATACGGATTGAATGATATTCTTTCTTCCATTAAGAAAGCCAAAGAAAATGAAGATATAAAAGGCATCTATTTGCAGGCTACCGGTTTATCCGCATCTTATGCTTCCTTGCAAGAAATTCGAGACGCCTTAGCGGATTTCAAATCCGGTGGTAAATTTATTATTGCTTATGGCGATTATTATACACAGAAGCTTTATTACCTCTCCAGTGTGGCGGATAAGGTATTATTGAATCCTCGTGGAACGAGTGAATGGAAAGGTCTTGTTTCGAAACCGATATTTTTTAAAGAATTGTTGCGAAAGATAGGGATAGAAATGCAAGTATTTAAAGTAGGGACTTATAAATCGGCAGTAGAGCCATACATTTTTACTGAAATGAGTCCTGAAAATCGCCGGCAAGTAACGGAATATATTACTTCTATATGGAATCATCTTATGAATGATGTTTCACAGTCGCGTAACATAGGTGTGGATACTTTAAATAGCTATGCCAATCGTATGTTAGCGTATTATCCTACCGAGGAGCTTGTGAAATGCGGATTGGCAGATACCCTTATTTATAAAAGCGATGTTCGGGATTACTTGAAGAGCTATATGCAGATGAATCAAGATGATCGTTTGAGTATATTAGGGCTAAAAGAGATGATAAATGTAAAAAGGAATGTTCCGAAAGATAAAAGTGGGAATATTATCGCTGTTTATTATGCGTATGGAACGATTGACGATAGAGGAATCGGTGTTGTTGCTAATGAAGAAGGCATTGTGTCGGAAAAAGTTATTATGGATTTGCGTAAACTGAAAGATGATAAAGGTGTGAAAGCTGTGGTTTTTCGAGTAAATTCTCCCGGAGGAAGCGCTTATGGGTCAGAGCAAATATGGTATGCTATCAATGAATTGAAAAAAGAAAAACCGGTGGTGGTTTCTATGGGGGATTACGCAGCTTCCGGCGGTTATTACATTTCTTGTTCAGCCGACTGTATTGTAGCTGAACCAACTACGTTAACAGGGTCTATCGGTATTTTCGGAATCGTGCCTAATGCCGGTAAATTGGCTGATAAGGTAGGTGTGAAATTTGATGTGGTGAAAACGAATAAATACTCAGACTTCGGTTCATTGAATCGCCCTCTTCGCACAGACGAACAAGCCTTATTGCAAATGATGATTAATCAAGGATATGATATTTTTCTAACCCGATGCGCCGAAGGTCGTGGTATGCCTAAAGAGGCGATAGAGAAAATAGCTCAAGGTCGCGTATGGACAGGGGCAAAAGCGCAAAAATTAGGATTGGTTGATGAATTGGGAGGCATTGATAGGGCATTGGAAATTGCCGTTCAAAAAGCAGATATAGAAAACTATACCGTCATTGCCTATCCGAAAAAGAAAAACTTCCTTTCTTCTTTACTCGAAAGTAAACCGGACAATTATGTTGAATCAAAACTATTAAAAAGTAAGCTGGGAGACTATTACAACGAGTTTGCCATTTTAAAAAATATGGGAAAGAGCGATTTTGTACAAGCCCGTCTGCCGGTTGATTTGAATATCCAATAACTATAATTAAAAAACAACCCCATCCTCTGAATCTCTTCGGATAGGGTTGTTTTCTATTATGAAATTATTTTATTTCCCACGTATCCCCTAACGTTACTAATTCTTCAAAAGTGCGGTCTTTTTTCTTTTTTCGCACTTCTTCTATTTGTGCATAAATTGCTTCGTCGAAACTTAGCGTCTGAACATCACGGATAACACCAAGCGCTACGGGGAAATCAGGTCCTTCCATCAGGGCTAATTTTGTGTGCAATGTATTATCTTCGCAATGAGCGTCGTGGATAAGAACGTCTTTTTCAGTAATCCCGTTTTCACCGAGTTTTACTACTTTCAAGCCAAAGTGTTCTTGTGCGAGACCATATTCATTGTTTTCTCCGAAAAGCATGGGTTGCCCCTGTTTCAGGTAGATGCTGTTCTTTGCCCGGTCGGCTTTGCTTGCCAAGTAACTTTGCGAACCATCATTAAAGATTACACAATTTTGAAGAACCTCCACCACGGAAGCCCCTTGATGTTTAGCCGAAGCAACGAGAACCTCTACAGAAGACGGAACATCCACATCTACACAGCGAGCAAAGAAATGTCCCCGAGCGCCGAAAGCAAGTTCCGCCGGATGGAAAGGATCTTCCACCGTGCCGTAGGGAGAAGTTTTGGAAACAAATCCGCGTGGAGAAGTAGGAGAATATTGTCCTTTGGTGAGTCCGTAGATTCGGTTATTCAGCAGGATGATATTAATATTAACATTACGACGCAATGTATGGATGAAATGATTACCGCCAATAGCAAGTCCGTCACCGTCTCCTGATATTTGCCATACACTCAATTTCGGATTGGCTACCTTCACACCTGTAGCGATGGCGGCAGCTCGTCCGTGAATCGTATGAAAGCCATAAGTATTCATGTAATAAGGTAAACGAGAAGAACACCCTATGCCGGAAATTATTGCAATATTGTGCGGAGCGATATTCAGTTCCGCTATAGCCTTATATAATGAATTTAACAAAGCGTGATCGCCACAACCCGGGCACCAGCGTACATATTGGTCACTCTTATAATCGTTTGCTGTATATACAGGTGTAGTCATTATCTATCCTCCATTATTTTAGTAAATTCTTCCACTAATCTTAGTACGTTGAAAGGTTGTCCTTTCACGCGATTAAACTGATAGAAGTTTATTCCCGGAATTTTAGCCCGGAGAATGGTAGCAAATTGTCCCAAATTTTGTTCGGCTATCACAATTTTTTTATATTTTTTCAAAATTTCTGCCGTATTTTTAGGCAATGGATTGATATACCTGAAATGAGCTAATGCTACTTTTTTTCCTTGTTCCTGCAATTTCTCCATAGCGGAGTGCAGGTGCCCGTAAGTTCCTCCCCATCAAACAATCAGCAAATCGCCATCTTCTTTATTCCCTTCTACTTCTTGGGCAGGAATGCAATTGGCGATATAATCAATCTTGGCTTGGCGGGTATCCGTCATTTTTTGATGGTTGGAAGGATCGGTAGAAATGGCACTTGTATCGTAATCTTTTTCCAATCCGCCTAACCGATGTTGAAAGCCTTCTGTTCCGGGAATAGCCCAATACCGGACTTGTGTTTCAGGATTTCGTTTGTATGGTTTCCAACCTTCTTGTATTTCCGGAGTAACATAGGGCGGCCGGATAGCAGGGTAATCTTTCAATGAAGGAATCTTCCAAGCAGCAGAACCGTTAGCAATATACCCATCTGTTAACAAAATGACCGGAGTTAGGTGTTCCAAAGCTATTTTTGCTGCTGTATAGGCTGCATCAAAACAGTCGGTTGGCGAAATTGCCGCAATTACCGGCAAGGGAGTTTCCCCGTTACGTCCGTAGACAGCTTGAAGTAGATCGGTTTGTTCGCTTTTAGTCGGCATACCTGTTGAAGGTCCTCCACGCTGAACGTTAATAACGACAAGTGGAAGTTCTGCAATAACCGCCAAGTTGATAGCTTCGCTTTTCAAACAAATTCCCGGACCGGATGTCGTAGTTACTCCAAGACTTCCGGCAAAAGATGCGCCAATAGCGCTGCAACAACCCGATATTTCATCCTCACATTGCACGGTAACAACCCCAAGCTCTTTGTATTTGGATAGATATTGCAATATGTCCGTAGCCGGAGTGATGGGGTAGGATCCAAGAAAGACAGGAATTCCCGCATTTTGGGATGCTGCCACCAAACCGTATGCCGTGGCAAGATTTCCATTTACGTCCGTATAAATACCCTTGACTTTTTCTCCTTTGGATTCTATGCGATAGGTGGATACTGATGCGTGAGTATTGTGTCCGTAATTGTAACCATCCATCAATACTTTTATATTAGCTTCAGCTATGGTCGGCTTCTTTGAAAATTTATCTTTGAGTGAATGAATGGCATAATCCAAAGGACGATTGAATAGCCAACAGACAAGTCCCAAAGCAAACATATTTTTGCACCGTAGGACGGATTTATTATCCAAGCCGCTGTCTATCAAACTATCCTTGCATATGGAAGAGATGGGAGCGTCAATAACTTCATTGTGCAATCCTAATTCGGCAAAAGGATCGTCGGTTGTGTATAACGCCTTTTCTAAATCCTTTTTGGTAAATGAATCTCGGTCTATGATAATTATAGACTGCGGTATGAGAAACTTGGCATTGGTTTTCAATGCAGCGGGATTCATAGCTACTAACACATTACATTTGTCGCCGGAGGTGTAAACCTTTTTGGAACCGATGTGTACTTGAAAGCCGGATACTCCGCTTAGCGTACCTTGCGGGGCACGGATTTCCGCCGGATAATCGGGAAATGTAGAAATGTCATTTCCTAATACAGCTGATAAGTTGGAGAAAATACTGCCGGTCAGCTGCATACCGTCGCCAGAATCACCGGAAAAGCGAATAACTGTTTCCTCCAAATCTTTAACCTTCATGTTGTTTGTCATAAGTTTATTTCAATATAATCTTATTTCAATTAATTAGTTATTAAATTATTGTGTGAAAGAGTTACAAAGTTCGTAAAAATAGGTGATTTAGCAAAATCTTTTTCATTTATCTTTTAGCGTATATTCAATTATCCGATAAACAAATCACAGACCTGCTTACGGAAGGTAAAACGTCTGTCTCAAAGGCTTTAATAGCAAGAACGAGAAGTTGTGCTAAGGGTAAGGGCAAGTCATGCCTTGCTTTTACAATCGTTACCGGCAAGCGTAGGCGCGACAAGACTGTACCGGCTAATAATAATAACGTGCTGTGAAAGCAATATGTTTGATGAATATATATACGAATAATCAGAGAATTCATTTTTTTGAAAAAAATTTTCAAAAAATAATGGCAACCATGTTGCGATATTAAAATAATTTATTGTAACTCTGTGGCATTAATAGCTATCAATTTTTGACTATGCAAAAAAGAAATACAAAAACAAAAGAATTGGTAATGAATGTTTTGGAAAAATCAAATTCTGCCAGATGTCATGAAGATATTGAAAAACAATTGTCGAAAAAAATAGACAGGGTAACTATTTATCGCATACTGCAAGGCTTTTGCGATGACGGGAAAGTGCATAAAATCACGGGTGAAAACGGCAAAACCTATTATGCTTTATGTCACGCTTGTTCCTCAGGGAATCACCACGATAATCATCTGCACTTTTATTGCGTGAAGTGCAACACTATTTCGTGTATAGATGAACCGGTTGCTGTTCCTGAACTCCCCAAAAAGTACAGCATATCTTCTGTTTCATGTCTTATTTCGGGTTATTGCCCTGATTGCCAGTCGCTATTGAAGACACTTTGTATAGTTCTGCTTTTTTGTTTTACACAATTGAACGTTTTTGCACAAAACCCAATCAGTGTATTGGACAAAACCACGAATGAGCCTGTGGCATTCGCCAATGTCTATTATCCTGATACAAAAACAGGTACCTATACCGATGAGGATGGGCGGTTTTCAATCACTACTTCCAGTAAATCTCTGCTTGTGCAAATTTCTTCTCTTGGATACAAAACTTTTTTGGAAACCTTGTCCTTCAAAGAGAAAATTCATACTATTTATATGGAACAGTCTGCTCACGAATTGCAGGAAATTATTGTATCGGACACTCGTTCAAAATTGCAGGGTGAAAATGTGATGAATGTTGAAAAACTAAATCTGGGTTATAATGCTTCCATACAGGGCATTTCATTATCTGAAAAATTGTCAACGGTGGCGGGAGTTAGTAATTTCACTACCGGCGCAGGTATCGGAAAACCTGTTATTCGCGGATTGAGCGGAAATCGTGTTGCCGTTTTTTCGCAAGGCATTCGTATTGAGAATCAGCAATGGGGTGATGAACACGGTTTGGGTTTAGACGAAAACGGCTATGAGCAAGTGGAAATTATCAAAGGTCCTGCTTCGCTCTTATATGGTAGCGATGCGTTGGGGGGTGTGTTCTACTTTGTTGATGAACGTTATGCTAAGGAAAACAGTATAGGAGTTACATTGGGGTCGGCATACAACAGTAATACGAATGGATGGCGAAACACAAGCGCTGTCAAAGTCTCAAAAAATCGTTTCCATTGGAATACTTTTGGCGGATATACCACACACGAAGATTACCGCGACGGAAACAGCTATTTAGTTCCAAACAGCCGTTTCCAAACAGGCGATTTCAAAACTTCGGCAGGATATACGGGCAATCGGTTTATTACTTCCTTGAAATATAGTTTTCTGAAAGAGCAATACGGTCTTACAGAGGTTGAAACTGATGATGCGAATCTCAACGGCAGTCAACCCGAATTGCCTTATCAGGATTTAACAACCCATCTAATTAGTTCGGAAAACACTGTCTTTTTCTCCAACGAATCTAAATTGAAAATTGACGCCGGAGCTATTTTTAATAATCGAAAAGAATTTGAAGACGGTGATATTGCCGCATTGGATATGAATTTGGGTACCGTATCATACCATATCAAATGGTATTCACCAAAAATACAGGAACGATGGACGTTAATAGCCGGAAGTCAAGGTATGTATCAAACCAACACAAACCATGGCGAAGAGATGTTGATACCCGATGCAACGACCGCCGATATAGGTGTTTTTGCCGTATCAAATTATTATTATTCCGAAAAATCGTATTGGCAGGCAGGTTTGCGTGTTGATGGGAGGCATATCAACGGAAACCAATTCGCCGATGAAGAAACTTTTATCCCCGCTTTCTCCAAATCCTATTTTGCCTTTAATTTTTCGATAGGTGGTTTTCAACAAATTGCTGAAAATTGGTCATCTCGGATAAATCTCTCTTCCGGATACCGCACACCCAATATGTTTGAGTTGCTGAGTAATGGCGTACACGAAGGAACAAACCGCTACGAAATCGGCAATACACAACTGAAAACCGAAAACAGTTACCAAATAGACGCTTCACTAAGTTACAAAACAAAACACATAGAATGGTTTGTTTCACCCTATTTTAACTATATCCGCAACTACATTTATTTGCAACCCATGTCTGAAATAATTGACGAGTTCCCTGTATTTTACTACAAGCAAGCAAACGCTTATTTGTATGGCGGTGAAGCAGGTTTTCATTTTCATCCTCACCCTTTGGATTGGTTACATTTGGAAGGTTCATACAGCCGTACCGTTGGGAAGGACAAATTACACAACCATTTGCCTCTGATTCCATCTCAAAAGATACATACTACTGTCAGCGCAGTTTTTTTGGAGAAGAAAGCAGTAAGAAAATTTTCCGTTTATCTGCACAATCAATATTCGTTTATGCAAGATTACGTTGCCGATTACGAAACGCCCACTCCGGCATATAATTTATTCAACGCAGGTGTGGCTTTTGAAGGGGAATTGAACAGGCAAAAACTTCTATTTAATGTGGCTGTAAACAATATTTTCAATAACGTTTACTATGACCATTTATCACGTTACAAAACAGACGGTATCTATCATATGGGACGGAATTTTAATTTCAGATTAAACATTCCTTTACAATGGAAAATGAAGAAAAGAGAATAAATAAGAAAATGCCTGCCGAAACCTCAGGTAATCTGAACCGTGCTACCTGAGGTTTTTCCATTTATCCGTGAATTTCTTTTATATCCAATGGAAATTCAACGTATGCCCTGCTCCATCAATATCCGGTACTTTTTAACTCTCGGCGGCAAATTCAAATTTCGTACTTATAGCCTTACAGCCGGATTATTTCTCAGCGGAATTATAATTATAGTTCACCATCCAATTGATATCGAATTTATCGGTAAACATGCCGAAAAACGCACCCCAAAAAGTTTTTTCCAATGCCAACCGCTACCACTTGCCTGATGACAAGGTAATCTAAATGGATTACTTTCTGTTTTACTATTTTTCAACTACTATAATTTCTTTCGTCTGTTCGATCCGAATTTAGTCCTATTTTTTCATTGAAAATAGTCCTCAGGATATTCATGGCAACTCTTTATTATCATATTCTACAGTTGTTTCTATGGAGGTAAGTGGATAACACGCAAAATAACCTTTCCCTCCATTGGAGATATTCGTGATAATGTTTGATGCCGGAGACCCGAAAAAGGGAGACTCTCCTTGCATCTCATCCGAACATTGATTGATAAAGTCATAATATCCTTTTTCTATGCGTCCGAAAGAAAGAGTTACTACATCTCCTAAATCCAGATATGCCCGACGGTTTTCATCTCGGTCCTCATTCCTATCATTAACATCTCCAAACATGCGTAAAAGCATAGCATTCATATATTGTCCGTTAAATGTTCTATCGCTCATCAGAGAAATCTGGCTGATCTTGTCCAAAACAAGTGCGCCATTGACTTTATATCTGCTCAGATAATAATCTTCGGCAGGAGAGTCTTGGGCATACAGATACATGGCATAAGCTTTTTGTCCCATCATGCTTAAACTTCGGATTTGGACCAAATCGATTTCTGTAGGCGTCAGCATATAAGATGTAGCGGTATATACTTCCTTAACGCCGTCGTTATCTAAATCCACTTCCACATTCAGCGTATAGGCGAGGTTGGGAATACCCGCCACTTGGTCTATTGTTTGGTATAAGCCCGGAACAGTGTTGTTTTCAATGAAGCTATAAACCTTACCGGCTGATGATTTTATCCATACTTTGCCACCGGAAATGCCACGATTGGGCTGTGGATCGAAATATGGCGAAGAAATGGAAACTGTTATCGAATGATACGCCCATTCGTTTGTAAAACTTCCGTAAATAACAATTACCGGGGAAGCGTTGTCGGTATCAATATCGAATGGTTCTTCGCAGGATGACAGAAACGACACAGAGAAGAATATCAATAGAATGAAAAACAAATTTTTGAACATGTCGTTTAGAATTTGAAGTTATACGTAATGGATGGTATAAACCGGAAAATATAGGTCATCGTAGCTGTGGGCGTTGATGTTTCGGTTTGGCTGTAACTAATCAACCACGGATTTTTACGTCCGTATGCGTTATATACGGAAAAGTTCCATTCGCTTTTCCATCGTTTTTTGGAATTGGGATTAGGAACGATATTTACCGATAAATCAAGCCGGTGATAATCGGGTTTACGATACTCGTTGCGTCCCGAATAGATAGGGAAATATTCACCGGCTATTTCAAACCGACCTGCCGGATAAGTAGTCGGCGTACCCGTAGCGAAAACCCATGTTGCCAAAACATTCAGTTTCTTTGAAAGCTCATAGTTCACGGTAATATTTACAGCATGTGTTTTATCATAAGGAGCTAAATAGGTCTTTCCTTCATTCACTTCGGGAATCGTACGCTCTGAACGGGACAGGGTATAATTGAGAAACCCCGTCAATTTACCGGTGTTTTTCTTGACAGACAATTCTATACCATAGGCTTTACCCGTTCCGGTACGTATATCTCCTTCGAGGTGTTCATTCAACAACAGGTCGGCATGTTCTGCAAAGTCAATTACGTTTTTCAACTCTTTATAGTACACCTCAACGGATGTTTCATACCGGTCGTTTAAAAAATTGCGGAAGTATCCGGCTGAAAAAATATCGACAGTTTGTGGTTTGATATTTGGGCTTGCTGCAAACCAAATATTCAGGGGTGAACCCGATGACGAGTTTTCGGCTAATTGCATAAATTGCACATTATGCGCATAATTTGCTTTTACCGATGACCGGTTATTGATAAGAAATAGTGCGCCAATGCGCGGTTCAAAATGGGTGTAGGTATGATAGATTTTACCGGCTTTGTAACGAGTAGAGTCAGCAATTTCATAATTATCATCATAATGATAGAGCATGGTTTCTCCCAAATTTTGAAAGACAGACCACCGGAGTCCATATTTTAGTGAAAAGTTTTCAGTAAGCTTCTGTTCATTTGATAGATAAACGCCATGTTCCAAAGCCTCTACTTTTTGTAAACGGTAGTCTGCCAACCCTGTCATGGAAATATCGCCGGGGTTGAGGCGATGTAAAATGCTCGAAATGCCATAATTCAAGTTCCACCGGTTGTTAACAGGTTGATTGAAATCGGCTTTGAATGCCATATCCGTGATACCTGCGTCCCAATTAACTTGCATTTCATCTATGCCGGCGCCTACGTTATAGTTGTAATTACTCATGGCAAGACTGATATTTGAAAACAGTTTTTCGGAAAACGAGTGTTTCCAAAGTAATGAAGCCGTTGCATTGCCGTAGCTGAACTGTCCCATTTCTGCTCCAAACAGGTCTTTGCCGTAATAGCTGTTCACTTCAAGATGGTCTTTAGCGGAGAACTTGTGTGAAATTTTAACATTCAGGTCATAAAAATAGAGGAACGCATTCTGTATCGCTTCTTCCGGTGAGAGTCCGAAAAACAGATCGACAAAACTGCGCCTTCCGCCTACCATCCACGAGGTACGTTCTCCTGCTTTCCCTTCGAGCATCAGGCGACCGGAAACAATGCCTATCCCACCTGTTCCCTGAAAGTGTTCGGGCGTATTCGACTTTGTGTCCACGTTTAGCAACGACGACAGCCGACCTCCGTATTTCAGGGGTAAATCACCTTTGTATAATTCGAGTCCACTCACTACATCATTGTTAAATACGGAGAAAAACCCCAACAGGTGTGAGGCATTATAGACCGTAGTATTATCCAGCAGAATCAGATTCTGATCGGGTGTTCCGCCGCGAACGCTAAATCCCGATCCACCCTCGGCTGTAGCCTGCACGCCGGGTAGCAGTTGAATCGCTTTAAGTACATCTACTTCTCCCATCAGCACCGGCAAACGCTGTATTTCTTTGATACTCATCCGTTCGATTCCCATATTTACACTTGTAACGTTCTCGTTTTTGGCACGAGATGAAATGATAACCTCATCCAATTCGTGCGTGCCGGATTCAAGTTGAATATTTATTGTTTGTGATACATCGGCGTTAAAAGGTATCTCATTGGTTTGATAACCCATAAAAGAAATGTTAATGATGTAATTCCCTTTATTCAAATGCAAAACATATTGCCCCTTATTATCGGAAACGGTTCCTGTTGAAGTCCCTTTAATAAACAGGTAGGCTCCGGGAAGTCTTTCACCCGTTTGATGGTCAGTGATTACTCCTTTGATTTCCACCTCTTGAAGGAAATTCTGACCAAAGATAATTTGACTGCAAAATAATAATGTGAGAGAAGTGATGATTTTATTTACAGACATATTTTGATTATTTCTTTAAATAAGACTTTAAATATACGGCAATTATAAATAGTATGAAAGATGCCGAACATCATAAAACAAATACCCGAAAGACCATGTATGGCATTTCGGACATGACCGGCAAGGGTATTTGGGTTATTTTCCCTTACATGAATCATTATCCCTGAAATAGGCAATAAAAGGAGAGCAACAAAACCGCTGAAAGAACCGCCGTTTGTTAAACGATTTTTTACTTTGCGTTTCGTGATTTAAAAACAACGGATTTGTTTAAGACATAGCCAAATACAATCTTCTTGACCATAAAGCCTATAAAAAAAGAAAAGGTTGTCATCCCGACAACCAATCTTTAATTAACCTTAAATCTAATACCATGAAAAACACATGACAAATTTATATCGTTTTATGTTATGTAACATAAGATTTTGTTGATTTTCCTCTTTTTATTAACTTTTATTGTTGAAAATCTCTTGTTTTTGCCATATTTTCACAAAAAAAATGAAACTTCCATAGAATTTTCATAGTATAATATAAAGTACTATCCGTTTAATGAGAACAAAGAAGCAAGGCGTAAAGATAATAAGACCGACAATAGCTGATGCAATAGCGCAAATTAATACAGCTCCGGCAGCCATGTCTTTTATTTTACCTGCAAGAGGGTGGTAATCGGGCGATACCAAATCTACCAATCGTTCGATAGCTGTGTTTACTGCTTCGGCGGCGATAACCAACCCGCAGCAAATTACCACAATAGCCCATTCGGTTTTTGTGATGTTAAAACAAAACCCGGCGATAATAACCGTGATAGCTAATATGGAATGGATGCGGGCGTTATACTCTTCGGCATAAAAAGTACGTATTCCTTTCCAAGCAAATTTAAAGCACCTGCCGAGATGTTTTCGTAAATTAAATGGTAGTATTTTATTATTTTTCATAATTTTAGTAGCGGTTTATTTGTCTTACACCTTTTATGGTTGACAGCTTTTTGATTAATGCCTCCAATTTATTTGTATCATCTATCATAATAGTAAGCATGCCGGAGAACAGTCCGTCATTTGATTCTATATTGATGGAACGTAATGAAACATGCGCTTCTTTGGAAATAACGGAAGTAATATTCGTTACGATGCCGATATCGTTGTTCCCTATTATACGCAGGGTAATCGCGTATTGCATACCGAGTGATTTACCCGCCCACTCTGCTTTGACGATACGGTATCCGAATCGTTCTTTCAATTGATTGGCGTTGGAACAGCTTTTCCTGTGAACTTTGATACCGTTATTCACAGTAACAAAACCGAATATTTCATCACCATATATCGGATTACAACATTTGGCTAATTTGAAATCTAATCCCGTCAAATTTTTGTCAATGAGAAGCACGTCTTCTTTCCCACCGGATTCGTTGGAAGGGGCTTGCAAATTGTATTCATCGGCTTTTTGCGGAAGCGTAATGTCTTCATGATGATCTCGTTTCTGTTGTTCGAGATATTTTTCCAGAATGTCGTTTACGTCTAAGGTTTCATCAATAATATGCAAATAGAAATCCGTTACATGCTTGTATCCCATTCGTTTGATAAGTCGCATCATTACGGCTTCGTCGTACTCTATCTTGCGATTTTTGAACTTTCGCTCCAACATTTCTTTAGCCAAGTCGTACTGCATGGCATTTAATTCTTTTAATGCCTGACGAATCTTGGTACGTGCTTTGGTTGTGGTTGCGATGCTCAGCCAGTTTTGTTTGGGCGTTTGAGCGCTCGAAGTCATAATTTCCACTTGGTCGCCACTGGTTAGCACATATTTTAATGGAACTATTTTGTCATTTACTTTGGCGCCGATACACTTACTTCCTAATTTTGTATGTACCTGGAAGGCAAAATCAAGTACTGTTGCTCCTTTTGCCATTTTGAGCAAATCGCCTTTGGGTGTAAAAACAAAAACCTCATCTTCATATAGAGCCATCTTAAATTGGTCCATTACTTTCATGGAATCATTTTCGGCATGTTCCAATGCTTCGCGTACGGAATTGAGCCAATCTTCCCATCCTTCGTTTTCACCTTTAACACCCTTATAACGCCAATGAGCAGCCAGTCCTCGTTCGGCTATTTCGTCCATGCGGCGTGTGCGTATTTGCACTTCTACCCATTTTCCTTTTGGTCCCATAACCGTGATATGCAAAGACTCGTATCCATTACTCTTAGGTATGGAGAGCCAGTCGCGCAGACGTTTGGGGCTTGGTTGATACAAGTCTGTTACAATAGAATAGGCTTGCCAACACTCTTGTTTTTCCTTTTCTTTGTCCGATGTAGCAGGCATTATCAAAGGGTTGGTGAAAACGAGTGAACTGTATGCCAAAAGCGCTGTCATTGAATCGGGAAATTTTCGGAATTTATTACTCTCCTTTGCTGAAGACATGCGGGTAATCCTTATTATGATAGCTGATCGAGTGAATATGATGCGGCAAATCAAGGATTCGGAAAATGAAGAAGATCGTTTAAGAGTGGCAAGTGAAGCGTCCTATCTTTACGCCCCGTTAGCTCATAAACTGGGGCTTTATAAACTGAAATCCGAATTAGAAGATTTGTCTCTGAAATACACTCAAAAAGAGACATACTATTTTTTAAAAGACAAACTGAACGAAACCAAAGTATCGCGCGACAAATACATTGCTACTTTTATCGAACCCGTAAAGAAAAAACTCACGGAAGCCGGATTAAAATTTGATATCAAAGGTCGAACCAAGTCCATTCATTCAATATGGGACAAAATGCAGAAGCAGAAAACTTCTTTCGAAAGCGTTTACTACAATATACGTTAATAAATCCCTTATTTTTTCCGTAAAGTTAGGCTTTTTTTCCGAATAATCAAGGGAAATAGCGGTAATTTCTACGGATATCTCGGATGATTATCAAACCATTGTACTATTGATTATCAATTAATTGCGATGTTATTTTGTCGTAAATTCCGACTTTTTGGAAAGCTCCCTTACTTTATGTTAATTTTACCAACGGAATCAATAAAACTCTATTTATTTACTTATCCCAAAGTCAGGTTGGAAAAAAGACACTATTAAGCCCACTTTC
>SNRY01000094.1_pt1 | contig 33869 bp, 29 predicted proteins | sample 4693421 | NCBI WGS metagenome assembly SNRY01 (sample SAMN11003215, study PRJNA524138) | termite gut metagenome | isolation source: Bacteroidetes bacterial symbionts from single cell of protist host amplifed... | host: Streblomastix strix ... | reverse complement strand
ATTTCTTACACTTTCAATGGAGACCAACGGGATAATTTGCCTCGCAGAGCAAGGTTTCGGGACACCCGAAACATAAACTTGCTACCTGTGAAAATACTATATCCTCCCCTCTGTTTACTTCCTCCTGTTTCCACCTTTCAGTTTAATAAAATTGAACATGGATTTCAACCTCTCGCCGGTCATTCTACCGTATTGGTTTTCCAAGCTGAGTGTTCCGAGCGTGAAATTACTTACCCCGTGCGTCCATGCGCATGATGATTGTTCTCCCTGAACCATATCCCCACCGGAACGATACCTTTCCCATATATCACCTGAAAAAACTCTCGTCCATCTTCAAGTATAAAAAGAGTTGTTTGATGACCGGCTCATTTTTGTCGTCCACCATGAAAGTGTTGCTTTCCCGCTGTTTCTCCTATTAGAATATGGGCACTCCCTGTAAGCATCTGCCGATACTCATCGTATGGATGAGGAAAAGGGAAGAGCCGACCACTCGTTTTTTTTCTTTCACCGGCAAACATCAGCAGAAAGTCCTTGATATGGATTCTTATCCTTTCATCCCGTACTCAATCTGTTTTGCCCAAACAAAGCCCCCTCTTGTGTTTTTATCATGGAATATACCTTCTTTGGATGACAAAAGAAAAAACAGCTTCCGGGTTATTTTTCGTGTGGGTTATTTGGAAAGCTCTAAAACGTTCATTATCTTTGTTTTATCGAAGCTTCCAACAATCGGGGTAAGCATACATTTTGTTACTCACTTGTTACCAAATAAGCGAGTAATCTATTCTAAAAGTATTATAATCAATATTTTATACGTTCGAATTAGCTTATTAGGGCTTTTCTTCACGCTCCGTTGCTCTACGCTAAAAAAGCCCCAATAAGCCAAAGGGGAAACCCCTTTGGAATCCTCCCAAAGCGGCTCTGATATGAGCCGTAAAACAGCAAATATATTTTATAGCGAATATAGTACAGATTAAAAAACCAAACACCTACCTCTATATTGCAGGGTGTGTAATAGGGTGTTAATTTAGCAAACTAACTGATTATCAGACTTTATTGTAGTGAAATAATGACAATACTTATCGGATTTCATTTTGGAACCTTCCGAAATTTCAAGCATTATTACCTGTTTTATGTCCAAAAACATTTGAGGGGAGAGTTTCCTGATTTGGTTTCATACAACCGCTTTGTAGAGCTACAGAGTAAGGTTTTCATACCATTTGTTCTTTTCTTGAAACTGATTTGTTTGGGACAATGTACGGGCATAACTTATGTAGACAGTACCTGTATTCGGGTTTGTCATAACAAACGAATACGGCGAAACAAAGTGTTCAAGGGTTTGGCTGAAATTGGGAAAAGTACTATGGGTTGGTTCTTTGGTTTTAAACTTCATTTGCTCTGTAATGAACGTGGCGAATTAGTAAACTTCTGCTTGACAAAAGCCAATGTGGACGACCGCAATCAAGAGGTTTTTAGCGTGTTAAGTAAGGATCTGTTCGGAAAATTATACGCCGATAAAGGGTATATTTCTACCTCTTTATTTGAGATATTATTTAACAAGGGTATTCATTTGGTTACAGGAATAAAGAAGAACATGAAGAACCGATTGATGAGTGTCAATGACAAGATACTGCTTAGGAAGCGGTCAATCATTGAAACTATAAACGGTGAACTGAAGAATCGCTGCTATATAGAACATTCCCGACACAGAAGTCCTGCTAATTTCATCATGAATCTGTTGGCGGCTTTAGGGGCATATAGTTTCTTTCCTAAAAAGCCTTCCATTAAATTCCACAAAGAACAAATATCCTGATAGGATTTGTTCCGCTGAAACATAACAATTTTTACTATAAATTCACTTGCGGAAAGAAGCAAAGAGAGAACTGTGTCTTATCGGGAGGTCGATATACTACTAAGTTTTCGTCGAACTCAGGTTAATAGGATGGCTTATTACATCTTGTAAACAAAGGTATATTCCAAGAAAAAAACGGCAAGCCTGAACCCTGACGGGTTTCCTCGAAATTTCTTCCTTTCCTCATACTTTGGAAAGCGTAAATTTCGGGAAAGGCTTGCCTGATTTTTCTTTTCATAAAAAAGGTGTTTACAAGATGCAATAAGGAGGATATTACTCTATTTGCCGAAAAATAATTATCTTCCAACATCTTTTCAATATTTAAGAGCCTGTTTAAATTTTATTCAATAATAATTTTATAGATGCAATTTTGACCATTTCTTCTGCAGAATCAAAGGTTAACTCGTAATTACGACAAAGCCTCCTGTTGTTATCAAACCAAGCGAAAGTCCTCTCAACAATCCAACGTTTACGAATGGGTCTAAATCCTTGTTCCCTGTAGTTGCTGATTATGACTTGCAAAACATAACCAAATGTTTTTCTGAGAGTTTCAGCTAATTCACCCCTATATCCACCATCAGCTATTATCGTTTTTACCGAAGAACATAATTCTTTCAATACCCGCATCAACAGGCAGGCGGCTTTACCCTCATGGATGTTTGCTATCGTTACCATAACGGCTATTAGAAAACCGTTTTTGTCAACAACCACATGTCGTTTTATCCCTTTTACTTTCTTATTTCCATCAATACCATTTAAGGATTGATTATTGCCCCAACGTACACTTTGACTATCCATTATTCCCAGACTGGGGCGAGTATTTTGTCCGAGTTTCAACCTTACCGAATCACGTAAACCTGCCCAATAACAAATCAAATTCTTCCATTCCAGACCATTTGCGATAATAGTAATAAACCAACTCCCATTTAGGATATTCTTTGGGAAGCATACGCTACTGACAACCCGTTTTTACTAAATAGAACAAGGCATTCCATATCTGTTGTAAACTATGTTTTCGCTTTCTTGCGGCAACAAAACTTTTTCTATAAATTGCCACTGGGTTTCTGTTAAATCTGTTGGATACATTTTCTTTTAGTTTGGTAACTTCAAAGAAAATAACGATCAAGGGACACAGAAACCCTTTTAGGATTTTATTTCATGAAAATTTAAACAGGCTCTAAATGAACAGTGTTTTCTAAAAATCACAAACTAAAGATACTCCTACCGATTTTTTGCTCTTTCCTTATTTTACAATGAATGCCTCCTCTCAAATAATTGTATACTATTTTTTCAGGAATAGGCTTTGTGAATTCAATTGGGTCACCACAAAATGGTGGCTTGTCTCCATAAGATTCTACTATTCTATACATTTCTTGCCATTCTGAGTTAATAAAAGAATAGCATTCGGAAACAAAGAGTAATGAAAAATGCTCGCCTTGAAATTCTTTAATTTTTAACTCATCCATTCTCTCTCGCATTTTAGAATTTTTTGGCAGTTGAAGAGGAAATGCACAAAATTTCTCGCAATTATTATTTTTAATAAATTCTATTGTTTGACGAAAAGATTCTACTGTTTGACTGGGAATACCAAAAATAATACTGATTGAATAATTTATTTCGTTGTCATTTAATTGACTTATTACGTTTTCAACATGATTAAGAATATTCTTCCTTTTCAGCATATTCATTTCTTCTTCATGAATAGTCTGCAATCCAAATTCAAGAGATATTCTATCTCTATGTTTTTGGCAAATATCAAGAAATTCTTTACCAATATTACCTTTAACGGGTGTAAAATGCATTTGCAAACAAATCTTACAATGGGGTATTGTTAGTAACTTTTCCAAAGTTGTTATATCCTTTTTGTTAATTAAGAATGTTGCATCTAATACATTTATTTCCTGTATATTATATTCTTTAAAAAGTTCTATTTCTTTTTCTAACTTATCATTGCTAATTCTGATAATGCTTCCTTTGTCGGCTACCGCTCCATGCTCGCAATAATCACAATGATATGGACAACCTCTTTTACTTTCCCAATGTATCTTTTTAGTATTTAAAGGCAATATGCTTGATAAATAGGGTGAGACGATATCATCCTTATCTATTTTTTCGTTAAGAATTATGTTATTAGTTTCATTCTTAAAAATTTTTTCTAATGCTTTTTCTGCATAACCTTTGATATAAAAATCGACATCAGGATAAATCTGAAATAATTTTTCATTGCTCCATGCCGTTATTTCATAACCTCCTAAAATGATTTTTCCATCGAATTTTGGACGAATTATCTTAATTAATTCATTGACTAAATTTTCGGACCAAGCATAAGTAGCAAGGGCTATAAATGAATAATCGTTTATTATTCCAAGATATTTTTCTTGAAATTCTTTCCTGACTATTGCTTCTATTTCTTTCTTTGGAGTAGATAGAAAATTATTCAAATTGTAAGAATATGGCTCAATATCAACAATATCAGCATCATTGAATTTTGCCAATATAGAAGCAATCGAATACGAAGTATTAGGGTAATCTGGCTTTGTAAAATCAAAACTTACGATTAAGCATTTTTTCTTCATTGTATGAATTAACTTTGTTCAGAAAGCAAAAATATTCAATTTATTCATTACGACAAGGAAGAATTTATTCAAGCGAAGGAAAATAATTATCCTCCAACATCTTTTCAATATCCGATTCCCGATAGAGTATTTTCCCACCCAATTGACAATAGGATATTTTACCTTCACTTCGGTAATCCTGCAAAGTGCGGCGACTTACTTTCAATTTTTCCGATACTTCCTTGTCCGTCAGGTAACGTTCTCCATTCAGTAGGGGTCTGTAGTTCCCAACCAGATTCTCCACACCATCCAGCATCCGTTCCAATGCCATGAAAAAGGATTTTACCCTTTCATGATCTTTCGTAATTACTTCGTGTTCCATAACTATCTTCTCTTTTTATTTCAATTGTTTCATTACCCGTTCCACGTCTTCGGGCTTGTAATATATTTTATGATTGATTTGGGAATAAGGCAAAGTACCGTTATCCCGATAGGTTTGTAAAGTTCTTTTTGAGATATTCAGAATCATGCAAACTTCCTGATTGTCCAACCATTTTTTCAACGCTTTATCCTGACCGGCACAAAGATTGTCCATTCTTTGGACAAATTGTTCAAATCGTGTAGCCATTGCTTCAAACGTACGTGCTTCAATATTTACTATTTCCATATGTTTTGTTGTTTGAATGTTATTCTTCGTTTTCAATTTCAAAGATATAATAACATTTTTGAATCTATATCCAAATTCTGGTGGGTGGCAGTGGTTGGCGTCGCTGTGGCAGTGGTTGGCGTCGGTAGGTTTCTGTCTTACTCCAAAATATGTCAACCTCTTTTGGAATAAGACATAAGTTTAATCCCTTTGTAAATTTTACAGGTAATGAAACAATCGCCGGAACTCAATCCAAAGCTGACCGCCCTTTGCAGAGGCGGTTTTTGTTTTATATGGCAGTTATATTTATTAAAAGTATTGTATCTTTGTGGTGCTAAATTTTATGTATAGGTGGAATGCTCCACCGACTTTTACGCGGTGGATTTTTATTTCCATTGTCGAGGCTTTATGCCAAGATATGGCGGTGTGTACCTCCGTGTAATGTCTGTAATGGGCATACGTCCACCTATACAGTAGGATTTAGCAACGGGAAAGGCACACCGTTTTTTGTGCCTGAAATGCTAAATTTACTGTATAATGGAAAATCAAAATCAAGCCTCAACAGCAGGCAAAGAAAACACAACCAACAAAATGTTGATAGGTATTCTGGTCAAACTTCGTGAGTGTGAACAAGAGTTTTACGAACAAATGGAAATTATCGGCAAACAAAATTCTAATGAACGTGATGCGGAAAAAGAGGGTAAATTTTACGGAGGTATTAGTGATTGTATGGCATCCGTTGGTTATTTCATTGGGGAATGTGCCAAACCCGCACAAATCATTTTTTAATAATTCATTGTATATTTTGAAAATGATATATCTCTGTGATTCATAGCTGTGGCTATCACTACTCCCCAAGACGGACGTTACTTTTTCGGTAACGCCCGTCTTGCTTTTTGAGATTATCCTTCCTTGAAATGTCGCCTGTTTTAAGCCATTTTTAGAGGGCTTTTTCAGTAGGTAACGTTATTATTATTTTGAGTATAAACTAACCGTATAAGCCCTTAAAATTGATTATTTCTCTGAAATAGCTCTTTCGGGGAGAAACTCCTTCAGGGGCAATCAATGACTCTCGTAAAGTAAAACCTTTCTATAAATAAGTAATGAGGCAATTTTAGCCACATTTTGAGAGGTTATTATCTCAAATGAATGTGATTTATTATTTTCTCGATAATCTTTCTAAAACCGCTTTATATGGCGTCATTTTTTATTAAAGGCGTCCCGTTCCTACCTAAAAATCTTATCCGGTGAACCATTGTTTGCTTCCCCCGATGAATATCATTTGCCCCGATGAAAGAAAAAGAAGTGCGGATTTTACTCCTCCGTGCTTCTTTTCTTTAAGATTGATTTCCTCGTGATTTCCTTCCTGAAAAAAGCCTCTGTAAAACGATTTTGAGGCTTCCATATACCCTCCTAAATGAATACCCTTGCAAATATAAATGAATTAATTCAAGAGGATTTCAGAGATTTTTATTCTATATTGAGAATAACATTCTTTTTTAATAATACGCTCTAAAATCGCTTTATTAGCTCATTGAGGATTAAAATGATGGTTTACTTAACTCCATACCTGTGAGAAATCCGCAATGCAGATAGTTTGCCGTAAAATGGTCTACATGGATTTACCCATGCTATCCCTCTTAAGTATAGAAAATGGTAAATACGGTTTCTTTGTTCATAGGATTGAGTATTTTTAAAATGATACAACTTGTAAAGTCCATTCAGGATGATAAATTAAATCCGTAAAGTTTTTTTAGGACAAGTCAAACCGCCCCCACTGATTGCCTGTATGTTTGCCAAAACGGACAATCGTTTCTCTGTTTGCCCATCCCAATGTATAGCCAACCGATCAACTGTCCCAATGACCAATCCTGTGGCTGCCCCTATGCTTGTCCGGCTCTTGGCACATTCGTTCATTTGTCCGGTTGATTTTACAGTTAGCGGCTTCATGGTACAATCAATTTTATATCTGTCCGAATTTACATCCAGTTGCATGGTTATACCAATTCTTTTCTCTACAAAGTAATATAAAAAATTTGTGGGATTTATCATCTTCCAAGCAGGTGGTAGCGGTTGGCACAAGTGAGTATAGGGATTATCCCAAAATCTACCCTAACTTTGTGAAATCATTCATAAAAATGAATCCTGCCACGACTAAAAAGAAAAAAAGTAGATAGTATGAACAGGGACAAGTCAATACCGGATAATATCCGGGGCAATAGGGCTAATGCTTAATCTGCCCAAAGGCGGATTTTATTGTCAATGGACAATGGCAAGTTGTGTTTTGCGCTGCGGAAAACCTTTTCCGCAGCGCAAAACAACTTGCCCCCATGCTTCCGTGCAGGGGGACAAAAAAACGCTTCCGAAGTCTGCGTTTTTAACAAAGTATTCGATTGTACTTAGCTTGCAGCGATTATTGGCATTGTTTACTTAATATAGATTTATCATTTTGCCTTTAAAACACTATGAATTTTTCAAGATGTGGAAGCCTGAATTATTGCAAGGATAGGGTTATTAAAAGCCTCCAGCGTTATCAATGCAAGGAGTGCCATTGACTAGGTCGTCAGCAAATCGAACGTGAAATCTGTTGAAACCAGACGTATGACATTGTAGATATACCTTGAAAGAGTAGGGTTTTGCATTATAGGTCGCTTGTTAAATATCAGTTATGGAACGGTTTACAAATAGGTCAAGAAGTGGAAAGCGAAAACTAATTTGACAAGAAAGGAAGAATAGGTTGCTAATATGGAAAGCGATTTATCTGTTTTGCCTGTGGAGACAGAGGGACAAAACGGGGATAAAATGCTGGAATAATAAAGGAGATTCCGGTATCTTTCTATTGTTCGGATTATTGGGAAAATTACAGTTTAGTATTCATCTATTTTTTGAACCGAAACTGTTATTTTATATCTCAAATTATACCTAATTGTCGAGCAATATCTTGTACTAATTTTGCCATTGGTCGTTTATGTATATCTTTGGAGTCATCATAATTGCCTAAAATAAAACGATTAAAATTTGTTTTTGCAGAAAATAATTTTGAGAAAGACTCCGAAAGACTCTTTCTATAACTTTTATTGTAAATTCTTGATTTCCAGATAATTTCTTCAGCAACATCTTTTTGCGTTTCATATAATGCACTAATATGAAATTTGTCTTCATGGTCTTTTTTTAAGTCTGAATCATCGCTATAAAAGGAAATTTTCAATTCTTCACAATCTTGTTTCAGCATATATTTAATGATGGATTCTTTTTCGAGTGAAAATGTAAATGGATTTATTTTTTCATATTTCGTTGTATATAAACCAAATTTAGCTTTTTTGTCACCTTTGGATTTATTGCAATGAGCGCATGAAGGTTGAAGATTAAAAAATGATGTACACAAAAATGGGTATTTAGATTTTGGATAGAAATGGTCTAATTCATATTTACCACTAATTTTTCCATTGTTTTCTTCTGTTGTGATTGCTAATTGTGCATTACAATAACAACATGCCTTTATTCCAAGTTTACGAATATACGGTAAAATTTCTTTACGAGCTTCATCATATCGCATGGCTTCAACTATGTAATTATGAAATTCTTTTCCTCTTTTATTTTTGACAATTTTTCTTTTCTTGTTATTTTTAACAAATTTTTCTTTTAAATCTACTTCGGATAAACCACAAAAATCACTTTTGGCTAAATTTTCAAAATCTTGGGGTTGCATGGAATTTAATAAAGAATACTTATCAATAATTGTTTTAACATAATTAGCATATTTGGTTAGAGTGCTATCTTTGCGCAAGTCAACTTCTAAAGCCTGAAGATTGGCTTTCGGTTTCTGAAAATTAGTCTTTCGTTGAGAAAAAAGATTATTAGCATATTCTTTTGACAAGCCAGTTATTCGTTTATCTATAAATATTTTTTTCATTGTCTTGCTTTTAATAATTCAATTTCTTTGTTTAATCTCTCTATTTCTTTATTCTTATCATCTTTTATGCCAAATTTTTCGTTATAAATAGATTGTAGTAGTTCTTTAATAATTGGCTCACCTATAAGTTCGATAAAATCTTGTGATGTGTTTTCATTCCATTCATTATTCCATTTGATCTCATTTTTATGTTTTGTAAGAATCTCGAGTAAAGATTTGATTTTGTTGCGAGCAAATTCTCCAAGAAAACCATTCTCCAAGAAAAAACTTTGCTTGAGTATGTCATTAATATTAGCGCCAAACGGATTGATAAATTCTGTTTTATCCTTTTTCTTACCTTCATCAAGGTACAAAATATTACTCATTGGAATATCCGATAAGATAAATGGAGAATGGGTGGCGATAATAATATTGAAAGAACAATGCGTGTTCAAGTGAAGTCTTTGTATGGTTCTGATTAAATTATCAACAAATTTTCTCTGATATTCAGGGTGAAAACATATTTCAACTTCGTCGAGTATCAAATTGATGTTGCGATATCTGATTCTATGTGCCTGTTGAATTGACAATACATTTTTAATGTGATAAACTAATGTACTCACAGCATATATAAATTGACGCTCACCGGAACTCATTCGTTGAAATAAAATGGGCTCTTTAGATATAATTTTATTTCGTTTAATCTTATCTAACTTTATGTTGAAAATAAAAAATGGAGGAGGTAAATATTCCATTATTTCTTCCAATCCCTGTGGTGTTTTTTTTAAACTTAAACTCTGAATATATTTGTCATAAGTAAAATCACAGTTGCTCTGAGATGTTAAATTTTGTAAGTTACACTCCAGAAAACGAATAGATTGACGTATTTTTCTAGTGATGTGGGATTGATCTTTAACAATATCCCTTACTATATTTTTCAAACCTATTTCTTCTTCTTTTGTTGCTTTCTTATTATAATTTTCTATTTTCCCGAGATATTCATAATCATTATAGCTTGGATATTTTGATGCAATTGATAAAGTTTTATATACCAAATATATACATGAAATAATATAGGGCTCTTCATTTGAAGGAGACAATTTTTTAATCCCAAATGATTCCAAGATTATTGAAGTAAATGAGCTACTAATACCTTTGTCTACGTATGCAGAAAGGAAGTCTCTAATTAAATCATCAAGCATTATATATTTTTTTGCTTTCTCATATTTTTTAAGCATCATCAAAGGCTCATATTTATATTCAATACTATGCAATTTATATTCATCAATGAATTGTTTTTTACTTCTTTTTGCTTCTATTAAAATAGCAGATAAACGGTAGTTCGTCAATTGATATTCTCTTCCTAAATCCATTACTCCACTATTTCTATATGGATTTAATACAATAGGAGTTATATATCCATCATTTTTTTGGAATAAACTATTAATCCAAATAGCGCTTGAATCAACTCCTGATTTATCTTTGGTTTTATATACTCCTGAACACTCTGTTTTGTAATCAAAATCAATGAACGATTGTAAAGAATAATTTGTGACTATTGTATAAAAGAAACTTTTTGCAATTTCTATAATTTCACTATTTCCGATTTTATTGCCATCTTTGAAATTTGATAAATCAGATGGAGGAGCTTCCCTTTTCTCACTAAAAAGTATTCTCTGTTGCCCATATTTAAAAGAAACATAATTCCCTATACATGATAATATTCCTAAAGTATCTCCAGCAGCAAAATATAAATCAGCATAAAGACCTTCTATAAAATATAAGTGCTCGGCAGCATTTCGTTTTTGTTGTCTAACAAGCATATACCCGAAATTGTTAATTATCCGGTATATTAAATCTAGAATAGAACTTTTACCGCTTCCATTTTTACCAACAATAGCTTGAATGGAAATATTTTTTCCAAAAAAATTTTCTTCAGGTATTCGCTTTTTTGATAAAACAATTTCTCCCTTTTCTTCTTTGTACCATTCATTAAAAAAATAATAACCAGGGGTTACAATTTTTCTTAAATGAGAATCACACTCATTAAGAATACGTAAACCAACCACTGAAAATTGTTTACTTTGAACATTGTCATTTCTTGGCTGTATTTGTTTTATGGATACCATATAATGTTTATTTAATTCGTCAATAATTAATTTTTACTCTCTATTACTTTCCCAAACGCACCACTTTCACCTACAATCATCTGCTCCCTGTATCTCCGCATAATTCCATTCGGCGCACATACAATTTTGTTTAATTTATCTGAGTCATAATAAAATGTTTTTTAGTAAAGTTATCTGTTCCTGAAACTTCCGCGGATTATCCTCTTTCAATTTCCGAATATTCAATATCTTCCAACGAATAGCCGGAAACATACTGTAATCAGCATTATTCCAAATAGGTTCGCCTTTGGCAAAAGTAAATAGAAAATTCTTATCATTGATTGTCAATGATTTATTTACTTTCGAAGCCAATTGTTTTCTCGTTTCTTCAAACTCATCATATGAAAAAGATTGGTCGGTCATGCCGCTAAATTGACTGTCAAACACAATCCGTTGGTCAATGTATTTCGGATTCAGCAATTCATGTATGGGTCGATTACCGCACAATAAAAAGAACAAAAAGCCGGTTTTTATCTCATCCGTATAACCAATACCATTTAATAGATTCTTAATATCAAACAAATCTCTCGGATGTTGACGGTCTAATGCTGCATTAATCTTTCCACCCCATAATTGCCCCTTTGAAACAACCGTCGCCTCACAAAAGCGATCAAAAACTTCTTGAGCTTTATTGCACAAAACCATTGTTTGGGGTTCTGCGATTAACCCCCGGTTTATTTGATTGACTTCGATTTTTACGATTGCTTCCGGGGTTGAACAAATCAATTTGAGTTCTTTGGTTGCTCTTTGTTGGTCTACAAATCGAATAGCGGGTATTCTTTTTTTCAACCTCGCTTTTATGCTTTCCAATGCAACCCTGATTTTCTCCAAATCCAGATTCCTATCATTGCTAAATGGAATGTAAGTGAGGTCAATATCAACGGAAAGTCGTGGCATATCCAAATGAAACAGGTTAATTGCCGTTCCCCCATGCAATGCAAAACTCTTTTCTTCGGCTACATCCGGTAGAATGTCTAATAGCAGAGTTACTTGTTTTTTGTATATTTCATTCATGATACGAGTTCTTCAGGTAAAACCAATTGATATTTGGCGACAAACGTTCCGTTGCTGGCAAGACTTCGAACACCACTTCCCAAATCCACTTGATTGGTATCTATGTATTTAAACCAAGCATGACCGACTCTTTCTGCAAAATATAGAAATAAACGTTTTACTTTTACTGATTTACATTGTTCTAAAAGCGTTTGTATCTGTACAGGACGGAGTGTTGTTAATCCTTCCATCAACTCATAGGCTTCACTTAAAGGAAATTGATTCGGAGATAAAGATAGACATTCCATCATGGCTCTGGTTGCATTGGATATTTTCATCGTCAGTTCGCCGTCTTGATAATCCATTAAGCCAACGCTATCGTCTTTGAAAAGTGATATACGAAACAATTTTATTTCCGTGTCCCATTTGTTATTTACAAACCACGAAGGCAATGATGTTTTTCCATCAACAAATAATGTTGTTTCTTGAGAATTAATTTGCAGATAATGGGCAATACCGAATTGTTCCAGAGCAGAACGTCCTCCGATATGGATATTCAAACCGGCTTGCGTTTGAAGAGCAGTGATGGCACCGGATAAGAGGAGTGAATCCCCGGTTTTAATCATTGCCCCTTTCCCTATGGATTCCAGCCAGCCGCTTGTCCGGTAACGTTGCTGAAGTTCATACGAATACCCTTCCGAAGCCAACCACGATGATAATAAAACAAGCCCTTTGGGTAACGTCTGTAGCAGTTTGTTTATTTTTCTCTTCTTTATTTTTTCTTCTATTATCATACTATTAGTATAATTACAGATACAAATATAAAGAAATTAATTCAGACGAGCAACGAAGCAATAATAATATGCTTAATTTTGGCTGTTCCTTAAAAAATCACTATTTTTGTCCTAACGCTCATTGAAACAATGCAAAAGACTGAAATTCAGCGAAAATTGACTTTGGTATAAATCGTGGGACTGAGTTTTCAGACTTTGTTAAAATGTTGAAAAACTGGCGGTTAGAACAGAAGTTCACAATCCGTCCGGACCGCAATAAAGGCTGATTTTCAGTAAGTTGCGAAATAAACACCCGCTTTTACACCTAAGAATGTAAAAGTGGGTGTTTCGTTTTTTAATCTCTAATATTTGAAAGGCTTTGGGAGTTCTCATTGTATTATTCCAAATCCCCACTGTGTTTATTACGAGGCAACATTCCGCTTGTAGCCAAACTACTCTATTGAGCGGCGATGCTTGTTATTTTTTGCCTGAGTTAAATTCGACAAGTTTCTTCCAATCTATCTGTCCTGAACCGGTGTAAAATTCATTAGCAAATTCTTTCGTGAATTTGTTTATCATTTGTACATACGATTCCATATTTCGGATGTATCTGCAAGGATGATTGGCAGAGTTTTGTCACGACCTTCAAGGCAGATAACCACGTGATTGGCAAAGCACATACGGTAGGCATAGAAGAGAATAACTGTCGGCTTAGACATCGTATTAGAAGAGCTTTTAGGAAAACAGGCTGTTTCTCTAAAAAGTTGTTCATCACTTAGAAGCTTTTTAAGTTAGCTTTCTTCTATATCAATTACGGGTAGTGTCATAAATCAACTGAAAACATTATTCCCGTATGTTCCATTTTTGTAATAATATCTCTCAATATACATCCCTATAACGTTATCATGAACCGTTTCATTTTTGGAAAAACAAATTGTTTTACGATTCAAGCGTTTCAAGTGAGTTCTGAAATTCAAATTCTTCCGCTCAATTTTCCAGGTCTTATCCTTGCCTACACGAAGTTTGTCAGGGGGAATGTACTTTGAATACGCCCCCCAATCGTCTGTGTGATATTGGGCTATATCAAATACTTTCAATCGGTTCCATAAGATCAAAAAATCCTTGTCTGTGCGTTTGCCATTATGCCAAGCCAGAATACAACCCGACTTTCGCTCTATGGCATACCACGTCCAACGCTGATTGCTTTTGTTACCCACAAAACTCCAAAATTCATCCATTTCTCCACCAAATACTATTTCAACATCAAGACAGTCAAACATTTGTTGCTCTTGTTTGGTGATGAAATAAGGGTTAATGTGTAGCGTTTTTTTTTAATAAGGCAACTACCGTATCCTTACTGATTTTAAGTACTCGCCCAATATCTCTAACGCCACTACTGTTAAGCGTCATCTCAATTATCTTATCCTGTATTCCTTGCTTTCGAGCATGATAGCGATAGGAACGCTGAAAATATTTTTTACACTCCTTGCAGCGCCAACGTTGTTCGCCGGTGCAACTTTTACCGTTTTTTTGCAAATTATTGCTATTACAATAGGGACAATGAATTTCTTCTGAATGCACCATGGCGTTTTTGCAATGATACTACTTCTCAGTTAAATTATGACACTACCAAATTACGGATATGTATGAATAAAAAACATACTTGCTGCAACACCTTCCAAAATGGAAACTCCTATGGGAATTAATCAGCACGACGATAAAAAACAAGATTTCATTTTTCGCAAATTCAGAAAGAGAATTGAAACGCTCTTTTCCCAGCTATGCGACCAATTCATGATTCGCAGAAACTATGCCAAGTTTTTTGATGGATTTTGGAAACAGAATTCTCTCTAAAATAATGATGCTCACTATGGTACAGCTCATTAACAAATTAAATAACAAGAATAGTAGCAACATAAAACTCGTATTGCCTAAGCCTAAACGCACTACGGGTTATGTTACTTTATTGACAGAAGGATATGAATTACGATATATGGAAAAACATACTATCAAAGTGGAAAAACAAAAAATGTTTTCTATGGAGTACGATTAACGCCCCCAATAAGGAAAAATGTTTAATGGCATCGCCCCCCTGATGGATAGAAAAGGCACAAGAAGCAAATTCCGCGCCTCTTTTCTTTAGGGATGCGCGTATAGTTAAGAGAGTGATTATTTTGTTTTTTCCTTTGTCCTTTTACCGGTAAATGTTATCGTATATTCTACCCGCCTGCCGAAATTATTCTCAAAAACGAAGTCTAATTGTTGCTGTTCCTCACAAGTGTATTATAAGTCAGCACAAAATCATCGGAAACAATCCCCTGAAAGCGGTTTACCGAAACTGCTTGACCTTTGTAAGTCAATACCCCTGCGCCTTCATTTTGAAAATACCGGAACTTGTATGCCGTTCCATTCTTTAGTAGTTTTGAAAAAAATAAATTGCAAGCAAAGGTAAGTAAAAAAGATAAATTAGAACATTCAATACTTGTTGTAAGACATGACTTTCTCCATTGGCTTGCGTATCTTCTTGCGCTTTTCTTTCGTTGGATAGCCAATTATAATATCCAGTAACAACCTTTTGGAAGAGGGGATACCTACGAGTTTCTTTATTTCGTTTTCATCAAACCAGCCGAGAATGCAAGAACCCAACCCCTCGCTCTCAGCAGCTAAAGTAATGTGGGCGGCAGCTATGCCCAAATCTATCAAAGGGTAGTGCTTGTGCTTTACGGCACTTCCTATGGTAGAAGAAATGCCAGCCGGCTCTTCCGTTACGAGGATGTGTACGGGAGCCTCTTCGGCAAACTTGTTCATACCCCATCCCGCCACAGCTTTTCCTATTTTTTCGGAAAGTTCTTTGTCGGTGATAATCGTAAACTTCCATGGCTGTGCGTTGCATGCTGAGGGAGCTAAGCAGGCAGCTTCCAAAATGCGTTCCAATTTCTCTTTCTCTACGGGATGGGTTTTATCATAAGCCCTGTCGCTCTGACGAGCAGCAACCAATGTTAGAAAATCAGTCATTATTTCAATTATTTATATTAGTTATGTTTTAGAATATTGTTGCATCAAGAGATTTTGGTATATCCTTATCTATTGCCCTGTAATCCATTAGCGCCTACATTTGAAAATGCTATCCGGATAATTAATTCAAAGTTTCGAAACAAATATACATGATTATTTCCCATAACAGCATACGGATTTTACGAAAAGATACAAAAGAAAAAGAAGTCGAAAAATGTTTTTCCACCCTCCGGTCTCTCTCCAAATCGGATGCAGTTAAAATCATTCGTTTACAATAGACGTTTCTTTTTCTGTTCTTTTACCGATAAACGTTACCGAATATTCCACCGCTTGGCGAAATTATTTTCAAAGACAAAATCCAATTATTGCTGTTCCTCACAACCTGAATTCGACGAACAAAGGAGAATAAAAAGAGGGTAAATATAGTTTGAATAAGTTGTTTTTATAGCTGAAAAGCAATACTATAACGAATATTCAAATCCTATGTTTACCTCAGATAAAATTATAGAAATATTCTGTATAGCAGATGATTTCTGCAAAGAATTTGATTTGGAAACTCAAAAGCATCAAATAGTGCCTCTTGATAAGAAGAACTACCATCGTCCCCCTGAGGTAGTTCACTTAGGTTTTTTATAGCCCTTACCCCTTCTTCACGCTCGCCGGATTCAGGACAGGAAACCCGTCCACGTTGAAAACTTACTCCCAGAGCGTATGAAGCAAGTTATAGATTTGAGCTTTTTTAGAACTTACGCCGAAGGTGTTTTCAATAGATTCCACAAAACATCTTGCAACATCAAAAACAAGAATGGATGATAAGGCGATAATAATTGTCTCAGTTTCTGTAACGCTGTTTGCATCTGTGACTTAACCGTATTGATGGATATATTCTGCTTAATTGCAATTTCTTCATAGTTGAGATTTTCGAAATGCCTTAAATGAAATATTTTCCGACATCCTGCCGGCAGAGAGTTTATTGCCAGAGTAATAGCATCTTCTTGTTCTTTGCCGATTAAGTCGGACAGGGGAGTGTTGGTGTCTGCAAAAAAGGAATTTTCACGATCGTCTTCTATTGGAGCGTCACTTATATAGCAACTTAGTCGATTTTGTTCTAAATAATTGATACTTCTGTTGCGTACAGCTTTGACTATATAGGCTTTGAGCGATGTGTGAATATTTAATGTTTCCCTGTTTTCCCAAATTTTATAAAAAACATCATCCACAATTTCCTCAGACAGTTGTTTGCTATTCAAGTACCTATTGGCTATGTAGCAGAGCATAACATAGTAATTTTCAAACAATTGCTTGAAACTGTGTAAGTCGCCTTTCTTGATGTTTTCTAAAATATCCCGTTCAATGGCGTTTACCTGAGCCTGACCTATGTTTCTTTTGTTCACTCTTCAGTATTATAATTCCTGTTTTAAGGTTCTCTATTATATCTGTTGTCAATATCATTTATAATTTTCCGGAATCATCTTGAGTTTTTCGATTTTCAACCAACTACGGCGTTTGATTCCTTTGACTTTCTTATTACCGCCAATACCCTTCGAGTAGTTATTTCTCCAATGGGGACACTTTGACTATCCATAATTCCTACACTTGTTTTTCCGATTTGTACACATTTGACACGGACAGATTCACGTAATTTACTTTAGTAGCCCATCAAAATCTTCCAACTCCGGTCATTTACGATAATAGTAATAGACCTATTGCCACTAAAGGGAAATCAGAGGGTAACATACGACACACTGACAGCCTATCTTTACCGGATAGAAGATAGCATTCCTTACCTCTCGTAAATCATGTTTTCGTTTTCTCATTTGGATAAGTAATACTTCCTTTATTTATTGCCACCCAGCTTCCCTTATATCAGTTTGATGCATTTTTATTTTAGTTTAGTTCACTTGAAATAAAGCAATTACCGGCTAATAGGGAAACTCTTTTAGTTTTTTATTTATCTAAATTTAAACAGGATTAAGAACAAAAGTAACAAATTTATTTTTATAGGTTAAATAATATTGAACTTCTTTCTGTCATACCAACATTGAAGACTTTGTTTAGCAAGATAGATTCAGTTTTAAAAGCCACAGGATTAATTGGATTTAGTCATAATCAAATTGGAGAATATACCTGTTTGATTAAAAGATGTATTTTATAAAACCTTATTGTGTATTTGAATACCTCAAAGGTTTATCTGTTTTCAGCATCTGATATTTAACGGATAAAAATTTAAAAGGATTATCCGCAACCATTCCTAAATTGATTTTTGTATGATGGGGGTGACTTTTGCGGTCGCTAAAATACGGTTGCCCGTAAACAGAGCGACCACAAGGGTCGCCCCTACATCGGTATGGTTTCTATGAAATATAATTTTTTTGCTGTTCAAAAAGCATTACGAATATGCAATGTATAAATTACCTGTAAAAACAGCTATTCATTTATCGGTTCCAATCCGATTAGCTATATTTGCAAAGTAATACAAAAACAAATTATGAAGAAAAAGGCTCTCTTAGTGATTCTCGACGGTTGGGGAATTGGTAACCATGGAAAAGCAGACGTAATTTATAATACATGTACTCCTTATTGGGATTATTTGTTGAAAACATACCCTAATTCGCAACTTCAGGCAAGTGGCGAAAACGTAGGTTTACCGGACGGACAAATGGGAAATTCGGAAGTAGGACACCTTAACATTGGAGCAGGACGGGTAGTGTATCAGGATTTGGTGAAGATTAATCTGGCTTGTTGTAATAACCATATTTTGAGAAATCCGGAGATTATTTCTGCTTTTAGTTATGCGAAAAAAAACGCTAAGAGTATCCATTTTTTGGGCTTAACTTCCAATGGAGGTGTACACAGTTCGCTCGACCATTTATTTAAACTATGCGATATAGCGAAAGAATATAAAATTGAAAATACGTTTATCCATTGCTTTATGGATGGTCGTGATACCGATCCGAAGAGTGGAAAAGGTTTTATTGAACAATTGGAAACACATTGTCAGGCGACTGCCGGACAAATTGCTTCCATCGTAGGTCGTTATTACGCTATGGATCGCGACAAACGTTGGGAACGAGTGAAGGAAGCTTATGATTTATTGGTCAGCGGAAAAGGAAAGAAAGTAACTAACGTGATTCAAGCCATGCAAGAGTCTTATGATGAAGGGATAACCGACGAATTTATCAAACCTATTGTCAATGCTAATGTGGGCGGAACTATTAAGGAAGGTGATGTGGTGATTTTTTTCAATTATCGTAACGACCGCGCTAAGGAATTGACCATCGTACTTACGCAACAAGACATGCCCGAATCCGGAATGAAAATCATTCCGAACTTACAATATTACTGCATGACCCCTTACGATTCTTCATTCAAAGGTTTGCATATCCTTTTTGATAAGGAGAACGTGGAGAATACATTGGGAGAATATCTGTCCAAAGAAGAGAAAACCCAACTCCATATAGCCGAAACGGAAAAATATGCCCATGTAACTTTTTTCTTTAATGGCGGACGCGAAGCGCCTTACGAGGGTGAAGATCGTATCCTTGTTCCCTCTCCAAAAGTAGCTACCTATGATTTGAAACCGGAGATGAGCGCATACGAAGTAAAAGACAAATTGGTGGAAGCCATTCATACAAACCGGTACGACTTTATTGTGGTGAACTATGCCAACGGTGATATGGTAGGACATACCGGCATATATGAAGCTATCGAAAAAGCGGTTGTAGCTGTTGACGCATGTGTGAAGGATACTATCGAAGCAGCCAAAGCCAATGGGTACGAAGCTATTATCATTGCCGACCATGGTAATGCCGACCATGCAATAAACGGAGACGGTACTCCGAATACGGCTCACTCTTTAAATCCTGTTCCTTTTATTTATGTAACGGAAAACAAAGATGTAAAAGTGCAAAACGGACGTTTGGCAGATGTTGCTCCGAGCCTCTTAAAAATTATGGGAATGAAAATTCCTAAAGAAATGACCGGAAAGGTATTAATCTCTCTTCTGTAGTTTTATAATGGAGCGCTAAAGCGCCTCCAAAATTCTTAATTCAATCAAAATATGGGTAATTTAGTGGCAATAGTGGGCCGTCCTAATGTGGGTAAATCCACTTTGTTTAATCGTTTAACCAAGTCTCGCCAAGCTATAGTGGATGATGAAGCGGGTACTACCCGCGACAGGCAATACAGTAAATCCGATTGGGGAGGCAGGGAATTTTCTGTTGTTGATACAGGTGGATGGATAGTCAATTCGGACGATATTTTTGAAGAAGAAATCCGGAAACAAGTATTGATAGCTGTTGAGGAAGCTGACGTCATATTATTTATTGTGGACATAACAAGTGGAGTAACGGATTTGGATATGCAGGTCGCTTCTATCTTACGCCGTTCTAAAGAGTCGGTCATTGTGGCGGCAAATAAAACGGATAATAATCAATTACAGTACGACGCCGCTGAATTTTACCGTTTGGGATTAGGTGATCCTTATTGTGTTTCCGCCATTACAGGTAGTGGTACGGGAGATTTATTGGATGCAATTGTTGGTAAATTTAAGAAAAATGCCGAAGAAATATCAGGTGAAGATATTCCTCGATTTGCAGTAGTAGGTCGCCCCAATGCCGGTAAATCTTCGTTGGTAAATGCGCTTATCGGGGAAGAACGGAATATTGTTACTGAAATAGCCGGTACTACACGCGATTCTATCTATACTCGCTATAATAAGTTTGGTTTTGATTTTTATTTGGTAGATACTGCAGGAATCCGAAAAAAAAGCAAGGTAAATGAAGATTTGGAATATTATTCTATCATTCGTTCCATTCGTTCCATTGAAAACGCAGATGTTTGTATTTTGATGATTGATGCCACACGCGGAATAGAAAGTCAAGATTTGAATATTTTTTCTCTGATTCAGAAAAACTCAAAAGGATTGGTTGTTGTAATAAATAAGTGGGATTTAGTGGATGACAAGACTACGAAGGCGATAAAAGAATTTGAAGTCGCTATTCATTCACGATTCGCTCCCTTTGTTGATTTTCCTCTTATCTTTGCTTCTGCGTTGACCAAACAGCGTATATTGAAAGTGCTTGAAGAGGCGCGTTGTGTATATGAAAACCGTTCGGCGAGAATTTCCACCTCTCGTTTGAATGAAGAAATGCTTAGTTTGATAGAGGCGTATCCTCCTCCGGCTATAAAAGGGAAGTACATCAAGATTAAATATGTTACTCAATTGCCTAACACACAAACACCTTCTTTTGTTTTCTTTGCTAACCTTCCGCAATATGTAAAGGAACCTTATAAACGCTTTCTTGAAAATAAGATGCGGGAAAAATGGAATCTGAAAGGAACGCCGATCAATGTGTTTATCAGAAAAAAATAAGGTAATATGAAAATGATTCGTGTTGAATAGATGAGAAGAGGCTGTAATTTGACTGCGTGTAAAAGTTAAGAATTAATCTGGCAGGGGCAGTTTTTATTGCAAACGAGATGCTGGGTTTTCTAAGCCATAATTTTTTGGAATAGGTAAATTATATGGGTGGGGTTTTTGTCCTCCTTGCCATGAGAAATTTCCATCCATAAATATAGCCATATAATTCCCCTTTCCAAATATAAAATAAATCGTGTATGCCTTGCGTTTATCTTACTTTTTAATGTACTTTCTTTCATCAGGGTAAAAGCGGCTTTCCAGGATAATGGCAGCATGAATTTTTTCGTTATTCATCAACCATTTTTGCTATTTGTTACTGCATTTGAGAAAATGAAAACTAATGTGAGTATCTCTTTGTTAATTATATGTTTCCTTCGTAATGCTTTGCCCGATTATCAAGGTTTAGTTGCTTAGGAATATTCAAATACATCTATTTTGCTTTTTGCAAATAACCTTTTTGATTTGATTAGACTATTAGTTACTTTTGTCACATTGATTGTCAAAAATTAATCCGTTTTTATAAACTAAAAACATGGTAAATGACTTTATTCCATTCCATTTCCCCATGGAAACGCCAAAGATTATCAAAGTAATCGGAGTGGGAGGAGGAGGAGGAAATGCTGTAACTCATATGTATAAGGAGGGGATACACGACGTTACCTTTATGCTGTGTAATACCGATAGTCAGGCGTTAAACGTATCACCCGTACCGGCAAAACTACAATTGGGACGCACCGTTACCGAAGGTTTAGGTGCAGGCAATCGTCCTGAACGCGCTCGTGAAGCTGCCGAAGAAAGTTTAGATGAAATACGACAATCACTCGACGACGGCACCAAAATGGCATTCATCACTGCCGGAATGGGAGGAGGAACCGGAACAGGATCTGCTCCGGTCATAGCTCGCATTGCCAAAGAAATGGACATTCTTACCGTGGGTATCGTTACTATTCCCTTTATTTTTGAAGGAGAACCGAAAATCATTCAAGCCTTGGACGGTGTGGAACGCATAGCATGTCACGTGGATGCATTGCTGGTAATTAACAACGAACGGCTAAGAGAAATCTATTCCAACCTCACCGTAACAAATGCTTTTAAGAAGGCAGACGAAACCCTTTCCATTGCAGCCAAAAGCATTGCTGAAATCATCACCATGCGGGGAACCGTGAATCTCGACTTTGCCGATGTTAAAACCATCCTGAAAGATGGCGGGGTTGCCATTATGAGTACCGGATTCGGCGAAGGAGAGAACCGTGTTACAAAAGCTATTGACGATGCGCTACATTCCCCTCTGCTAAATAATAATGACATCTTCAATTCCAAAAAAGTGATGCTCAATGTGTCTTTTTGCGAACAATCGGAAATGATGATGGACGAAATGAACGAGATTCATGATTTTATGCGTAAATTTCGTGAAGATGTGGAAGTAATTTGGGGGATGGCTACAGACAATACACTCGATGGAAAAATCAAAATAACCCTTTTAGCCACCGGCTTTGGTATGGAGAATGTACCCGGCATGAACCTCATGCTTGAAAAACGAATGACAGATAACGAAGACTTCAGAATACAACTCGAAGAAAAAAAAGAAAAAGATAAAAAACGCATTGAGGAAGTATATGGCAAAAGTATCGGTTCAAAAACCAAAATAACCTCCAAACGCCGCGAAATATACCTCTTCAGCATGGAAGATATGGACAACGACAATGTCATTTGTGCCATTGACAATTCGCCTACCTATCAACGCGATAGAACGACTCTCAAAAACATACAAAATAAAACAACCGCCGAAAAAATCGAAATCAAGGATGATCATACAAATACGGAAAGAATTATCGTCTTTTAATAAACAACGAAACTAAATCATACAGAATATGGATTTGTACGATAGAATCAGCGAAGACATTAAAATTGCTATGAAAGCTAAGGACAAAGTAGCCCTTGAAGCTCTGAGAAATGTCAAAAAATATTTCATTGAAGCTAAAACCGCACCCGGAGCTAATGATACGTTGACAGACGAAACTGCTTTGAAAATCATGCAAAAGTTAGCAAAACAAGGTAAAGACTCCGCCCAAATATACATCGCACAACAAAGGCAAGATTTAGCCGATGCCGAATTGGCGCAAGTACAAGTCATCGAATCGTACTTGCCCAAACAACTATCGGAGGAAGAACTAACCGCCGTTTTACGGGAAATCATCACCGAAACGCAAGCTACCGGAGCCAAAGACATGGGTAAAGTCATGGGTATTGCCTCAAAGAGGCTCGCCGGATTGGCAGAGGGGCGTATTATTTCAGCCAAAGTAAAGGAACTTCTGGGATAGAAATCACCCTACACGCATTGTGCATTTACTGATTGAAATTACGGTAAAGGAAAAAGGAACGAAAATACGAGGGTGTGTCAACTCTCTTGTAAAGAGAGTTAAAAAGTAACTTCCATTTCCTTTCCGGTCGGTGAAACCGCATACACTTTATACTCGTTTTTCCACGCAGGTTTCATTGTGAAAGTCGGTTGCAAAGAAACAAATACTAATTCGGTATCTACATCGCGTATTTCATAAGCTACTACGTTTTTCCAGTCTATCATGGCAAACGTTTGTCCGTTCCTGCTTGCAGTGCCTTTAACGATTTCCGAACCGGATTTATAGATGTCAACATTATTGTCGGTAATGTACTCGAACTTGTGAACGGGTTTTGTGGGATAATTGCTTCGTATATAAGATAGCGTTTGATCTATTTGATTCTTGTTTATTTGCATAAGTCCTGCGCTGTAATCATTTATTTCCGCATCTATCTCAGTGAAGAATCCCCATCGTCCGAAAAAGTCTTCCAAATTTAATTGCGCCGCTTCACAAGCTGTTTTCACAAACTCCAATTGACGCTCTCCGTTTGTTCGCTTATCGTCTACCGCTTTAGGTGTCTGACGAATGAATTCATACACATCCTTGTAAAAATCTTCTTTACCTAACACATTGACTATATACAACTTTAATTGCCAGAAAGGGACAAGTTTGCAAAATACATCTTCACCCGGCTGATTGTGCGGTATGCCGGTAGTAAAATATTCATTCATACCCTTTTCGTAGCGATTGGAATAATCGCCATTACTAACCCGTTCGGTTTGTAGCCGGGTAGGATAACCAAAAGTGCTCTGCACATACATGGAACAGATATTGTTGGTAACTTCCGTCATACCCAACCAATTAAAACCGGGGCGAGTTTGATTCATGTGACCTACTTCGTGAGCCGGTCCCCACACCGTATTCGGGGTGTTTTTCTCATTTTTCATTTTGCTTACGTCGCACAAATCACTTAATGTGCCATCATGGTAGCCCGTATGGTTGCCGGAAGCAAACATATAGGAACTACCATATACTACACAAAAATACATGCGATTTCTGAACATGCGATTATATTTTACCATTCCTTCCAACTCCATTTCGGCATATACAAGCCTATCAAACAAATCGATCAACTCTTTCCCCCTGTTACCGGTATGATTTCTGAAACGCTCCGTCGGGAAAGTGAGATGGGCATACTGTCCTATTACATCGAAATATTTATCGACAGCAGCGTCAATTAACCGGTTCCAATCTTCCTTTGTGTGTTTGGTGCCGTCGAAATATCCGTTTACGGATCCTGTAGCAAAATGTATTTTTATTATTGGGGCAGTTTTAAAATTCGTTGTATGATACATGACGTATATAAGCCCTTTGTTAGCGGCGGTTATTTTATTGATACCTTCCGATAATGGATACGAAGCCCCTTGATTAAACCCATTGCCGGTTGGGTTATCCAGATTCTGAATTTTTATGCTCACGGGATAATCTTCTGTTCCGCTTACAAGGACAATGAGTTCGTCGCCTTCGTTAACGGAGATACCTGCCGGATTGTCGAACAGGCTATATTGGGAAGTCTTGTTTGCTGCGGCGTCTTCGGACGGATGCGGATATGCCCTGTATTCCGCTATGCGAAACTCACGCGGATAAGCATCTTTATACATATAAAGAGCCATGTTTTTAAAAAACGGATGTACGCAATTTTCTATTTCATTCATGGTAACGCCTTGCTTAATTTCCGAACAGGAGAAATCCGTGAAAAGGGAAAGCGGATCGAAATTATCCGGATTTCTTTTATAGAACTCCATTTCAGCGCAGGAAGCAAAACCCTGTCCATCACCGGCACCCGATTTGATTATAAAACGTATGGCATTTACCTCTTTTAACGGTTCGTTGAAAGCAACATGAGACGGGGAATTAGAACCCAGAAAATCTTTGTCTGTTATTTTTGTAAAACTACTCTCACCTTTGTGTTGCACCTGAATTTCCGTTTCCTTAAAAAGTCCGTTTTTATTGGCATCCGGACGAGGATAATAAATAAAATAATCTATTTCATCGGCATTATCAAAGTAATAGTCTAATGTAATAGGGAAATAATGTTCCCCACTGTTTGCCCAATCGGAATGATAAATCGTTGAATAATTGCCGTCGAATGATTTTTCGACCTCTCCGCCGCCTTTATGGTAAGAAGAAGTTTCGGCTCTTAGAATCTTAACTTTAATGTCGTCTTTAATGCCGGTTTCAATCTCAGTAACATATTTATCGCCTAATTGATAAACGGTTAATTCTGCCTGACAGTCGGAATCATTGTCTTTAATAATCAAGACAGCCTTACGTTGGGTTTCTTCATTTTCGCTAACGGTATATTGCTGTGCCGAGGTTTTCATATTCGAAGTGCGAGTTGCCGGGCTTGGCTTGATCCATTCGGGAAGATTTGTTATGCTAAATTCCACATTGGCGGTAACTTCAAATTCAATCTCTCCACCTTTTGCCAGCAGGGAGAATTCTTTGGGGGATACTAAGATGGCTGGTTGTGTGCCTAATTGATAAACGGCAATCCGTTTGCTTAATTCACCTGATGTAATAGTGATTGATGTTTCACGTATTTCCTTTCCCGGATTTTCAGTAACGAAAATTATTAAATTATCGTTTTGAGGAACAGCCATACACCAATCAATGCCGGAAGCGTCCATACCGGCATCCCAATTGAAACTGGCGGTGACGGAAACGGTCTTTGAAGCAGCATCATTGACGAATGTAATGTTTTCGGGAGTCACTTCCAGAACAGGAATCTTTTCGTCTGTTTTGCAAGCAGACAGAAAAATAAAACTCAAAAAGCCTAACCGGATAAAAAAATATTTTCTCATTTTTATAAATTTTAAAGAAAATCAGGCAAATTAAATCAGGAAGAAATCCGTATGCTATTAGGGCTTAAATGCTGTTGTTTCTATTGATAAACACGCTTCATCATCCACATCTCGATGTGCCGCATGTACTACATATTAAACACCCTTCCTGATAAACCAGCGTTTCATTTCCACAATTTTGGCACACACTCCCTTTCACCTCCGTGCCGTCTTGAACATATTTTTTTAGCGCTCGTTCCACACCGTTTTTCCAAGTATTAATACTTTCGCTGTCCAATTGCAATGAACTCACCATACGGATAACCTGCTCAATAGGAATCCTCCAGCGAAGCACACCCGAAATAAGTTTGGCATAATTCCAATACTCTTTGTTGAATCTTTCGGACAATCCTTCAATCGTTATTTTATATCCCCGTTTGTTTTGAAACTGAAAATCATACCGTTTGTTTCCATTTTCATCTATATTTTTAATAATCCAGCCCGAAACAACCGTTTTAGGTAATAAAATGCCCTCATCATCATCTTGCAAGCCGGTAAATATTTCATAAGGATGCCCATTATACAATCCAACAAAAGCTACCCATTTTTCTTTGTTGTTTTGAAATCTCACCACATCAGCTTCCAAAATCTTGGGACGTGCTGCCGCAGGAGCCGTTTGAATAACGCCACTACTTGCTTTCCCCGAAGGAAGCATGTCTTTTTTTTCTGTTGATGACTTCTCATCTGCCGAAACCAATATTCCTGAACGCGATCCGTCACGATAAACCGTACACCCTTTGCAACCCGACTTCCAAGCCTCCACATATAAACGATTTACCAATTCCTCGTCCACCTCATTGGGCAAATTAATGGTTACGCTAATCGAATGATCCACCCACTTCTGTATCCTTCCTTGCATCTTGACTTTCATCAACCAATCCACATCATTGGAAGTTGCCTTATAATAGGGGGATAATGCCACCATTTCATCTATCTCCTCCTGCGTGTATCGCTTGGTGGGATTATATCCCATAGCCTCCATCCACGTTACAAATTTATGATGAAACACGATATACTCCTCGTACATATCTCCCGTATCATCTACAAAATCATTTCGTATCTGTGCATCATTCGGATTAACTTTCCTCCTACGCTTATATACCGGAAGGAACACAGGTTCAATACCCGAAGTTGTTTGCGTCATCAAACTGGTAGTTCCTGTCGGCGCAATAGTCAAACAGGCAATATTGCGACGTCCGTACTTTTTCATATCTTCATACAAAGCCGGATCAGCTTCCCTGATTCGGTTAACAAAAGGATTCTCTTTCTCCCTTTCGCTATCATAGATATCAAAAGCGCCACGCTCCTTTGCCATTTGTACAGAGGAGCGGTAAGCGCACAAAGCCACCGTTTTGTGAACTTGCTCCGAAAAACAAGTAGCTTCTTCTGTTCCATATCGCAAGCTCAACGCCGCAAGCATATCTCCTTCCGCCGTAATACCCACACCCGTCCGCCTTCCTTGACCGGTCTTTTTATAAATCTTTTCCCACAATTTCCGTTCGGTATGTTTTATTTCTATGTCTTCGGGATCCAAATCTATCTTATGCAAGATATTCTCAATCTTTTCCAATTCCAAATCAATAATATCGTCCATAATACGCTGTGCCATAGCCACATGCTTCTCAAACAACTCAAAATCAAAATACGCATCCTTTTTGAACGCATTCACCACATAGGAATACAAATTAATGGCTAACAAACGGCAAGAATCGTAGGAACACAACGGAATCTCTCCACACGGATTGGTTGAAACCGTATTATACCCCAAATCGGCATAACAATCCGGCACAGATTCTCTGATAATAGTATCCCAAAACAAAACACCCGGCTCGGCGGATTTCCATGCATTATGAACTATTTTTTTCCACAAAGCAGACGCATCAATCTCTTTGACCACTGTTGGTGTGGTTGAATCAATCGGATATTGTTGTCTGTAATTTTTATTCTCTGTTACCGCTCTCATAAATTCATCATCCAACTTCACGGAAACATTAGCGCCCGTTACTTTCCCTTCCATGATCTTAGCATTGATAAATGCTTCCGAATCGGGATGCTTAATAGAGATACTTAACATTAGAGCTCCTCGCCGACCGTCCTGAGCGACCTCCCGGGTAGAATTAGAATATCGCTCCATAAAAGGAACAATACCCGTAGAAGTCAAAGCCGAATTTTTCACCGGAGACCCTTTCGGACGAATATATGAAAGATCATGTCCTACTCCTCCTCGACGTTTCATCAATTGCACCTGCTCTTCGTCTATTTTAATAATAGCCCCGTATGAGTCCGCATCACCTTCCATTCCAATGACAAAACAATTAGACAAAGAGGCTATCTGATAATCATTTCCTATTCCACTCATAGGGCTACCCTGCGGTACAATATATTTAAAATGATCCAGCAAGTCAAAAACTTCCCCTGCGCTTACAGGATTCGGATACTTTGCATCAGCTCTTGCCACTTCATTCGCTATCCGCCAATGCATATCTTCCGGAGACTTTTCATAGATATTCCCAAAAGAATCTTTTACTGCATATTTACTCACCCAAACCTTTGCGGCAAGTTCGTCTCCTTGAAAATAACGTAAAGATTCATTCAAAGATTCATCATACGAATACACTTGTGTTTCCATGTTATACACTGCTATATATTGCTACCAACAACTAAATGAGAAAAATGTTTAATTTTTTTACTCAATGATAGGCAAATTTACAAAAAAATATCAAAAACAAGAAAACAAATGACTTGTTTTTTTATCGGAAATTTTCTGTTTTAATACAATAAGTTATTAATAATCAATTATATATCTTATCAAGATCGTTTGAGAAATTGTAAAAAAAGGAAATTCGACAAAATTTGTAGTGTCAAATCAAAAAAATTCAATGCAACGTATTTATATCCAACTCTGTGAGTTAATTTATTGAATTAGGTGTTTTGCTACGATATTAGAAATAAACCCGTAGTGCATTGAGAGTGGAGAGGTGTCAAAAAGTTGGTTATGTGGTAACTGTTTGAGTAAATTTACCCGTAGTGCATGGAGAGGCAGGGACAAGGCGCGCCTTGCCCTCCTATGGATACTCCCCCCGTAGTTGCCCCGTTTTAGAAAACAAAACAGACATTCTGGTAAGATAGCGCAGGGTTAATCCTGACTTTGGACACAACTTAAAATTCACCCCCTCTCCCTCCAAATAAAACGGCAAAATGCGAATAACTAACGCCTAATTTTGTCGGAATAATCCTTGCATAATTCAACGATTTTATTAATTTTGTATCCGTAAACCAATACGGAACCCTGTCTTCCGCAGGTAATGGCGCAGTAAAATTATCCCGCATAAGGCATACCGGACGGTGGATGGTAAACCAACATACCGGCAGACGACAGGGAATCCACAGGACTTGTAGGGACAACCACAAGGGGTTGCCCGAAAGCGTTCCTTGACAGACTGATACAAAAAACCCGCAAGAGTTGGGGCAAGGCATACCCTGCCCCTTAGACCCGAATAACCTGACAATTTATTGACAACCCACAGTAAAATAAATGGACAATAATTTTTTGAAAAACCCCAATCCTCGTCTATATCACTAACTGTCAGCGAATTATACGATAGCTCGTTTTTCAATTTTTTGCTATTGATTATCAATGAATTACGAAACAAAATTCATCGTTTTTGACCCCCATTTGTCAATAAAATTCAACCTGTAACCCCCCAAAAAAAGCAGACATACCCGAAATCACCGCATAAACGTACAGTCGCAGGGGCGGGGTACGCCACCCTTCTCAAGGATATAAAAATACAGGACAAACCATTCGTCCGGAGTCAAACAAATTCACAGAAAAAAAAATTTTTCCGGAATGTTCCCTTTTATACCCTTTTGGCTTTCAAAACCCCGATTAATACGTACTTACAGAAAAAAACTACCTGCAAAAAACTGCCCATTTCCTACCCATTTTTGACCAAATTTGACCAAATACCCAAAAAACAGCCTGTTTTTACACAAAAAACAGCCCATTTTTGACCCCCCTGACTTCCTCAATAAAATTCAACAAACCACACAAAAAAATGGGGCATGTTACACAAAAATACGCTGCCGGCAATGAGTTCGCTGTGAACCTGAGAGCGTGTCAAAAGTCGGAATAATACAACAGGTATTGTTCATGTAAGATACCAATACCCGCAGTGCATTGATACCATACAAGTTTTCAGGTGGTTACTGTGCTTGTTGCTTAATCGTTTGGTAAACAGTTAAATAGAATCATTTTAGGGATGCTGAACAACTTCTTTTTTCCGGTTTTCTAAATGCACTACGGGTGTAAATCTAAATATTATCCTAAGAATCTTCGTACATTCGTATATTATTCGTATTTTAGCACATTGAAAAATCGGTAAACTGCGAGCGAGGTATGAAAAAGAAAGGTATTTTGTTGTTTTTGTTTTTTTTCTTGCCTCCCGGTGTTTCACTCTTTGCACAAACATTAGAACAAGCTAAGGATATGTTTGTCAAAAAACAGTATCATGAAGCTAAACCGCTATTTCAGAAATATTTGAAAGGATCACCGAAAAATGCGAGTTATAATTATTGGTATGGCGTTTGTTGTTTACAAACCGGTGAAGTAGAGGAATCGATAAAACCTTTGGAGGTGGCTTTTGAAAAGAAAATTCAAAATGCCTCTTTTTTCTTAGGGCAAGCCTATAAAGAGCTATGGTATTTTGATAAAGCCGTTACCTGTTACGACGTTCATATTGAGATACTTAAAAAGAAGAGTGAAGAAACGAACGAAGTGGAAAAATTGCTTGAGGAAAGCAAATTGTATGCCCGTATGCTGAAAGGAGTAGAAGAGGTATGTGTCATTGACAGTTTTGTTGTTGATAAAGAAAACTTTTTGGACGCATATAAAATTAGTGAAGAATCCGGTAGATTATACAAATACAAAGATTTTTTCTTGAAGGAAGGTAGCGATGAAGCGACTGTTTATGAAACAGAGCTTGCCAATATTATTTGTTACAGCGAGCGGAATGAGAATAATGCATTGAACATCTATACAAAAATTAAAATATTGGATGGATGGATTGCAGCCACTCCTTTTCCGGATATGATCAATAATCTTGCTAATTCTAATTATCCGTTTATGTTAACGGATGGAGTTACTGTTTATTATGCTTCGGATGGCAGTGGTTCGCTGGGTGGTTATGATATATTTGTAACCCGTTATAATTCCGGTACAGAGTCTTACATGGCTCCGGAAAATATAGGGATGCCATTCAACTCTCCTTTTAACGATTATATGTACGTTATAGACGAATATAATAATCTCGGTTGGTTTGCTTCCGACCGCTATCAGCCGGATAATAAAGTTTGTGTATATGTGTTTGTTCCGAACCCGTTTAAAAAGAGTTATAATTACGAGTCAATGAAACACGGGGATATAGTCAGCTTGGCTCAACTCCATTCATTGAGAAACACATGGAAAAATGAACAAGTAGTAGCCGAAGCAAAGGGTAGTTTAAAGAAAGCGCTACTTGATCAGAAGCCGGTGGAGAAAAAAGTTTTTGATTTTGAATTTGTGATAGACGATCAAAAAACGTATCATCACTTTGATGAATTTAAGTCTCCCCGTGCAAGGGAAATGTTCAACAAATATCGACAATTAGAAAAAGATTATCGGCAACAGATGGACAAATTGGCTGTTTTGCGTGAACAGTATGCACGGGTTGGTAAGGCGAAACAAGCTCAAATGGTGTCTGTTATTATTGATTTGGAAGGACGAGTGTATGAAATGTCGAAAGAACTGGATGTATGGATGATAAATACACGTTATGAAGAAAAAAATATACTAAAAAAATAAGGATATGGATGTAATTGTCATCGTGGCGCTTATCGTTTTTGCTATTGTTCTGTTTTTGGTGGAGGTATTTCTTATTCCCGGTGTTAGTCTTGCAGGAATATCCGCAGTAGGTTGTATTATATATGCCAACTATTATGCATTTGTTCATTTGGGAAATACAGGCGGAGGTATTACACTTGTTGTTTCTGCCATCACTTGTATTGGTTCGTTGATATTGTTTATGCGGTCGAAGATGCTGGATAAAATGGCATTGAAGGAAAACATTGTTTCTACGGTTGATAAGCCTGCTGAAGAAAAAGTAAAGCCGGGTGATACAGGAATATGTACTACCCGTTTGGCTTTAATCGGACAAGCCGAAATAAACGGAATCGTTGTAGAAGTGAAATCAATAGATGGTTTCCTTAGTGAAAGGACTCCCATTGTCGTAAGCCGGATAACCGAAGGGATTATTCTTGTAGAGAAAATAAAATAAGGGATAGAAATTGTGTAGATTGTTTAATTGTAAATAACTAAATTGATTATGGATTCTTTTTATGTACTTGCCGGAATATTTATTGGAGTTATTATCTTTCTGGCTGTTTTTTTTCATTATGTTCCTTTTTTTCTTTGGCTTTCTGCTAAAGTATCAGGGGTAAACATATCTTTGATACAGCTTTTTTTAATGCGCATACGTAACGTTCCGCCCTATATTATTGCAGCGGGCATGATTGAAGCGCATAAAGCAGGGTTGAACAAAATTACCCGCGACGAACTTGAAGCGCATTATTTGGCGGGAGGACATGTGGAGAGAGTGGTGCATGCTTTGGTTTCCGCTTCAAAAGCAAATATTGAACTTTCGTTTCAAATGGCTACTGCCATAGATTTGGCGGGACGTGATGTGTTTGAAGCCGTGCAAATGTCGGTAAATCCTAAGGTAATTGATACACCTCCCGTTACGGCTGTAGCGAAAGATGGTATTCAGTTGATAGCCAAGGCTCGCGTTACGGTACGTGCCAACATTCGTCAATTGGTGGGTGGCGCCGGTGAAGATACTATTTTAGCGCGTGTAGGCGAAGGCATTGTTTCGTCAATAGGTTCTTCTGTGAATCATAAATCGGTACTTGAAAATCCGGATTCCATTTCTAAACTTGTGCTTCGCAAAGGTTTGGATGCGGGAACCGCTTTTGAAATTCTTTCTATTGATATTGCCGATATTGACATAGGTAAGAACATCGGGGCTGCTCTGCAAATGGATCAAGCCAATGCCGACAAGAATATTGCACAAGCTAAAGCCGAAGAACGTCGTGCTATGGCTGTGGCGTCGGAACAGGAAATGAAAGCGAAGGCACAAGAGGCTCGTGCAAAAGTGATTGAAGCGGAAGCAGAAGTACCCAAAGCGATGGCGCAAGCGTTCCGCAGCGGTCATTTGGGTATTATGGATTATTACAGGATGAAAAATATTGAAGCAGATACTTCTATGCGTGAAAACATAG